>Ga0302280_1001748_pt1 | contig 17514 bp, 8 predicted proteins | sample III_Fen_E1_1_FD_198771 | JGI IMG/M metagenome (GOLD analysis project Ga0302280, IMG submission 198771) | Peat permafrost microbial communities from Stordalen Mire near Abisko, Sweden - III_Fen_E1_1 | ecosystem: Environmental > Terrestrial > Soil > Wetlands > Permafrost | place: Sweden: Abisko... | reverse complement strand
GCTATAAATCATGTTATTTTGGTTCCGGGCGCTACCTTCTACTTTCTCCCTCCTCTAAAATCTCCTCATCAAAAAAGGACTTTCGTCTTTCCTTTAGAAACTCACTCTAAATTTTATCTAGCTTCCTCTGTTTAAAATTGTTTATCTATCGATATTTTTTCTTAATTTGCTGGCGAGTTTTTTGAGGGAAATACTCTTTGAGAAGCGTGAAGTCGGTGCCAAATCTTACAATAAGCTGCAATCATTATCGACATACATCGCAGAGTAAATTTTCCTCTTCAAAACTCCACTTTTTTCGATATTTCCTCTGTTCACTGGAAGTGTCGCTGGTTGAATCTCTACTCTTTTATCTCTTGACCTGTATCTCTGTAATAAGGTCTTCTATCTTCTGCTGCATCAACAATTTGATATAATTTTGAAATTAATTTGTGTATTCATCAGAATCCATAATTTAGAAGTAGCATATTCAAAGTACATGCAAAATCACTCACCCGATGAGCACACTTTTTTTTCTCTTGGAGATTCTACTTATATTTTGGGTAGATCGTAGTTGGCACTCAATTTTGATGAGCTCTATCTGCTTGAGTTCATCATCATTAAGATTGGACTAAGGCCTTTGCTCCTTTATTTTTTTCTTCTTCATCTTCTCCCACGTTCCCAGCAGCTCTTTCTCCAAATCAGTCATTTCTGATTTTACCAAATCTTTGATCTCGAATAAAGTAGTGACCTCCGGAGCCATTTTTTAATTTTCCTCATAATCAAATTGGAGAACTCCAAAGAATATGATCTCACCATATTAATCCTTGAACCATACAGTATTGAGGTGTTTTATCTTGATATCTCGGTTAATTTCTATATAATGCACCATTTTATAAGTTTGATACAGACAGTATTCTTCGGGCGTATCCTTTAGCATGTTTTAGTATTATTACAAATACTCCATTGGAATATATTACTTAGAAAATTTGGAAAGAAGACCGATTTCTGTTTTTAGTTGGATTAGACTGCGATTGAACATGAGGATATTCTGAGGTTTACGGTAATGCAGATATTAGCTAGATACAAACTATGCTTATTTTTAATGAGGACGGATATAGGTTTGAATCAGTTCAATCGATTGAGTTTTTGTATTTGACTTCAACAACTGTCTCAGCTGCTTTTAATTGAGGAGCTATAGACCTTTTTATTTATACTTTATTATAGCGACTTCTCTGGCCGCATTTTGATGGATTTTATAGATTTAGTTATCCTCAGATTTTCTCTTGTCGCTGTGGAAGGTATAGTTTTTTGGGAGATTAGCAGGATTGTCATTGCTCAGCCCATGCTTTACACTGGGAATTATTGAATCTAAATATTTAATGTGAGGATTTTGATGTTCGCCAAAGTTGGGAAGATGCACATTACTTATCTTTTTGGAGTCAACAAAAAAATTCGGGATCTGTTTACGTAATTCTGGAGAGATTGGAATCATGATGACTGCATTAAGTTTTGTTTTGAATAGGAATCTTCCCTCTCCTCCTTAAAAAAAGCAAATATCTGGCATTTGCAGTCTAAAGTATATCTTGTGGTCCACACTGGCTAAAAACTGAAAGAATTTCTTCATTTTAAAGGAATCTATCTTAAACATGGAACTTGACTGTCTTAAAAATTATTTTCCTTTCTCTTTAATCTCGTAGTTTTATAAGCATATGTCGCAGAGGCAATACTTACTCTCCTCTGGCGTATTAAAGAACGAAAAAACATTATTTTCTAGGGCGTCAAGGGAGTAATTTTTCTCAGGGTGAGCTTTTGGGTGGGTTGATTTTTATTTTATCATATTGTATAACGCATTATTAATAGAATATGTAGGGTATGAAAGTTAATAAGTTGAATATATTGAGTTAAAGAGGAACATAGGGAAATTCATTCCAACAAACTATCATAGTTTCATTGCAAAACAAAATGATATGGAAGTAATTATTTTAATTAGATAATGAGCACCATCAAGGTTTATATAATACTAAGAGACTTCAATTAATCGTACTATATCCGCAGACTAGATACGAATCGATCAGCCAGTCTCCATCTTACAGATTGCCTGCCAACTTCTTTTTTTTTCCACTTCGGTTGACAATGAGATGCCCATTTCCTGTAATGATGACTTCGGATTGCCCAAACATAAAGTTATTCTGATTGACATACTTTGACTTTTCAAATTTGATATTCCTTCCACTTTAAAGAGAGTAGATCTGGTAAGAATTGAGCAAAAAGGTTTGAACTTCATATTTCGATCTTGCTGTCAAGATCAGGATCTTTTTATCCAACTCGTTCGGCTTTTTAAAATTGTTTTTGTCCACTAACTTTTAGAATGTGAGGGATAGCTTGTGATTCTCGAGGTATTTGTTTAAATAGATATTTTGATCCACGTTCAATTTGGTATCTATTTCTGGAGAGGTCAGTCCTCGATTCATAGGATTCCTTTCAGTTTGCATATGTTTTTTCTCTTCTTTCATGCAAGTTTAAAGACTGAATGAATATTCATGCTTTTCGGAACAGATACTGAGAGATAAGTCTGATTTTAATTAAGATTTATTCAGATTAAGGGTGTTTTCAAATGATAAATCGATTGTGTCGTTGAAGGATAATTTTAAACATGGAATAGTTTAGACCATATTTATTGGCTTGGCGATTGTATCACTGTCATTGTTGATCGACTCAGTTAAATTATAAGAAGGATTTTCCTCAAATGATTTTTTTATCGTGCTGATCGTATCAAGATTTTGGTTTTGTTTGATTGTGGTTTAATACACCTGCTTATTATTAAACTCTGAGATTTCAGGGTTTTTGAAGCAGTCTGGACTTTATTTATAGTTGATTTAATACTTTTGATAGTTAATTTCTTATCTTTAAAGATTGAAATGTTATATCCTCTGGCGATGCAATGAAGGAATTGCTTTTTCAAAATGCTCTGCTTTGGAAGTGATGGGATGGGAGTCAATAGTTATCTTGGACATTTAACAGATTGAGTTGAAGGTGGATGCTCTTGACATTGATAGATTTTTGTGTTTCGACTGCAGATGCATATCTTTATTGAATATTTTGACTTGTTCATTGATCATAATATCAACTGTGTTCCTTATCAATGAAAGTCTATGTACATAATTGCCAATTAAACTTGTTGTACTTGGGGAAGTTTATAGATATTTTTATTCATCAGTTTAGTAGTCGTTTATCCTTTTGTTTTCAGCTTAGAGACATACAAATTCTGCCCATTGATTCGTCATTATTTCAGTTGACGCTTTTGGGATGTAGTTTAGCGTGATAAGCTGCGAATGTACTGCATGTTTTCTATGTTTTACAACTTTTAAAGTTAGTCTACAACTGGGAGATATTTAAATGCGATCTCTTCTATTTTATGAAACCACCGTTTCCAATGTTTTATAAATCTTATAGTGTTTGTAACGCGGAATCAGAACTATAGAATCAATTGAAGAAGTAATGGCCAGATTATACAGTTTACTAATTGGCTCATAAATATGAGCAACACTTTTCACTATGTCAAAATGATTTTTTGCTAATGGGGGCAAAATATTGATCTTTGGCTGCTCGCTTATTGTGCATAATTTGGCTTTCAAAGGAATTGCAATTTCATATACATTTGAATTAATTTGAATATTAATTTGCTCCTCTTTACTCTCCTTGATTTGCTCCTCATCAAGCACAATGGGATCTTCCTTGATACAGCGATCTGTAAAATTGCCGTATCTCTTCTCCCTGCAATCCTTCTCCCTGCACTCCTTCTCTTCGTTCATTCTTTCAGTGAAGTTTCCTAGATCAGACTAAATCTAAAACATTTAACGGCTACCTCTCTCCTCCTGAATGGGCTGGACAAATTTGCAATTAGATAGATTTAAATCAAAATTCACTGCATTAATGTAATGACTTGACAGTTTGTCATAACTCTGCAATTCGCTAAATGAAAGAATCTACTCTCTTCCCTCTTCCTTTGATTCTTCGGAAGGATGAAGATGGAGGCTATTATTGTTTTAATTCCTGCGATGAAGTTCATTGTTTGAAATGAATATTTCATGTGTTTAAATGTTTTGGTCGTTCGTGGTTGGCACGTGAGCTGTTTGCTTGATTAGCTTTTCATATTAACGCTACATTTAATCCATCCTATCAATCACAAAGGCCTTGCATCGCATTTTGAATTATTATCGATATGTCTTATGCTCCTCTTTCAGAGCTTACAACTACTCCTCAAGCTATCTATTCTTATCAGAGTAGGCTTCCGATTATACTCTTGCCAAAAGATAGCATTTTTAAGTTGAACTCAACTGATTTTTGGTAAAAAGAAGCTGATTCTTAAGCTCGTCGATCTGTAACTCATAATCTCCCTCCATCACAGTTATATTCTCCCGCTGCTCGATAAACTGAATGCGTAGGTTCATCATCTCACTTTCCAGGTTTATAATTTTTTGATTCTTTTCGGTAATCTTATTTTTTAGAACAGTTTATATCATCTTTTTTTCATCCTACTGAGTGGATTGATTGGGGTGTATATTTTTGCTTTTTTAATGCAAATTTCTCGAGGAAATGGCTTTGTTCATACCCTTCATGCACGATCCATATTTGTCCTTTATTTGAATGTGGTTAACCCCCAATCCTGGTGGCTTGTTACTTATGACTCTACTTTTTTTAAACTTATTGGGACTCTCAAATTTAGCATTCGAATGATTTTCCTCGTGTTTGGAGGCCGAATCTATCTGTGTTGATAATTTATGGACACTACTCCTCGGATTGGATGATTTTTTACTACTGACTTCCTCATCAATGAACGAGTTGAAATTTAAGTATTTCAGTTCATTTTTCCCCGCCTATTTGTTGGACTCCTTCTCTTCAGCGATGTGCTGATCTGAGGCTTCCTGTTGGCTAAAAAAATGAAAATTGTTGTATTCCTCCACGAAGGAGGCAATGAATTCCTATTTTTGGGCTATCCTGTCAATAAAGCCATTATTTTACTATTTCTGCTTTTCAAGTTATCGCGAAAGAAGGTGAAATTTATTAGTAATTTCGATGTTGTTGGCAAGACACTTCTCGTTTTCTGACTTCAAACTTTGGTGTTGCGTCTTGAGGGTGCTTATCTACCTTTCATAGGAAGAGTTAATTTCCTTAAATTTGATGTATTGGTCGTATATTTATTGATAGTTCTCAAACAGTTTGCAGGCTTCGTGTTTGATCTTTTCGCTCTCTCCCATTTAGTAAATGGCTTATTCCTGACTACGCTGCATTTAACAAATGGACTGATTCAATTTAGCCTACGTATCTTTGCGCTCATCCTCCAAGTGATCTATGATGGTTTTGAAATATTCGTTATCCTAGAGGGAGTGATGCAACTTTTCGCGTACTTCCATCAGTGTTACAGCCAAATGGTTACGCTATTACTGCAAGGGCTCAACAATCTCATCAAGTTTGCGACTATACTACTGGGTCAGTGTCAGCAAAATTCTGTCGATGTGTTTGATTGGCTCCTGGCAAATTAAACTTGCCACTTGTTCATTGTCAAGATGATCGTCGAAAAATAGATGCTTGAGTTGGTCGAATATATTTATTCCGTTATCTTCCTCGGGGATATTCATTTATTATATTTATTATTTCGAACGCATGGCAGATGTTGATTGTAGCATCAACTTCCAAAGTCAAGACGATAATCAATATCACACTTGCAAAATGATAACTTTTCGAAGGTACCTGTCGGACAATCAAAAGAAAAATGGTCGCTTTCAACTTTACAGGTGTCGAAAATAATGGAAAAAACAGAAATGTGCAAAATATAAATTTTTATAATATATTTCTATGGGTTGATAATCATCAGTCAGCCTAATTCTAAATTATTCAGCGGATATTTTTATGCAACTAATTTTGCTTTTATTATTCTTTTATCATTCGCCGTTCTGTATCAATTACTTTTCTTCTGTGTAACACTCGACCACTTTCTCCGGTTTATATCAGATATTTTGGGAGCTTGAAGTTAATAGCATAATAAATCTTTATCTTTGTCTCGTAGGTTGAAAGGACATAATTCTTTTTGAATGGATTTATTGAATATAAAGAACTGCTGATAAACATTCCTTCTAGATCATCAAGACTCGACCTTTTTATGATATATTCCGAATGATGATTAGCCTATTTAAACTCTTAAGGTCGGATATTCGAATCCTCTTCATTATTTTTAATAAGATATTCATTCGTGAACAGATTTTGTTTCTCTCTTCAACTATCAGACATTGTGGCTAATAATTTAATAATTTAATATTGTCTTAAAATTATTTTTGAACATGGGCTTAAAATGATCTTTATTTGCGTTAATTTAAAATTTATGCTTAAAAGGAATTGATAATCATTACTCGGAATATAGACACGTCAAATAAATTTAATTGAATCGTTAATTGTGTCCAAACTGTAAAAGCTGTAAAGATTTTCTCCTAATTATATGATTTACTTGGCTTACAGCCTGCTCTCCAGTCTTTTGGTTTAGTTTTCAATCTTCAGTATCTTCCGCAAGGCTAAATATTTGAAGCTAATGTTATCTCCCTCTGAAAAAGTTAGATTACTCTAAATAAGCCCACAATTACTTTTCGAATGAGTTTGTATTTATTCTAATTGGACTCCTTCTTCTTAATCTACCCAAAACGGTTAATGACAAAATCAACAGAATTGGTAGAAAGAGAAGAGCAAATGCCAATCAAAAGATTTCCCTTGAGAACTTTAACGTTAATCTTCCATTGAAATCCTACAGGCGATTCAGTTTTAATGGAAGAAGTCAAGTAGAAATGCAAAAAATCAAATTTTTATTTGAGCTGGTTCCATGATGATTTTATGAGTTTGGCTTCATTGTTAACAAATTGGAAATTGAATGGAAAAGAACTATAAAACTCAATATGAAGAGAAATTGTCTCGCCCTTTATTATCTTTTAAATTATTAACTAATATGAATTTAGTCGATTTTTTAATTGTTATATTCCGATTTATAAACCTTTCACTTGTTCAGTCTTATTTTTCAGCTGAATTTACAGGCACTATATATGGGAATGGTCTTTCTTAAAGTCAATTTGCGGCAGTTTTGTTTGGCACTTTTCACATTAGATAATGATAAATTAGCAAACCTTTTGATGTTCTTCAATTTACCTTTTAATAAAAGGCTGACTGCATCCTTCACAGACAAGTTCTAAATAGCATAATTATAACTTTTGTAATTGCATTGTAAAATGTGCTTGAGGTAGCTATCATACGGCACTGTTTCATTGCATCCATACCCATTATAAGGACATTTGAACAGAATTTATGATAATAAATTGTTTATCAAAGGGATTGTTGTTCTTTGAAAATTTTTATCGCATTTCGGACATTTCTTTAACGATTCGCTGGGAAATTCCTATGATTAAGATTAAGAGCTTTTCATTAAATTTTCCTGTCCTGAATTATTTATGCAGTATTCGCAAAAATTAGCAAAGCAGTTTTGTTGGCTACACGCAACTGCTTTCCATATGATTTGATTACAGATGAAGCCTAAATAATTACTGATTTACAAGTGAGATGCTATGGCTACAGCTTTGATTTCACAATAAAAGCCTTTGGAATTCCCCGCAAAAATATTTTCTTCTCTTCGCAGAAGAGATCGCATTATGCCTACTATAGGCCTTATTTTTTATAGGTCTACATGACAGAAATTGATTAAAGAGATATAAACTATTATTTCTCCGCGATAAAAATAACTGAGAGTTGGCAATTATCATTAAATAAGAATTGGAATTAATAAGTTATGACTCAATAAAATGTTATCAAAAAATCATTTTGTTCCTAATTTTCTAATTCAATCAAATTCAGTAAAGTTAAATCATTTTCACTCGATGACGTAATTCACTATAGTTAACTCTTCGCTAAAGTTTACTTTAGTTAAATAAAGTTCATTCGAGTTAGCTATAGATCAAGATAGTTAAATATTAACTGTAGTTGGGTTTAGTTAACTCATCAATGTATTTAAGTCTAGTTGAAGAAAAACTTTCCATATTCTATCAATAGGTAAGGAAACACTTTCCCTACCTTGCCTATAGATAGGGAAACACTTTCCTTACCTTATTTATAGGTAGGGAAACACTTTCTCTACCTTACTGTTATGCACCCTCTAGTTTACTCCAGTTCACTTTAATTTACTTTTCGCTTTCCTTTACTTTGCTTCACTCGATTTTATTCTTGGCTCTAGTTCACCATAGTTAACCTATTTAACTCTACTTTACTCTATTTCACTTTAGTTCACTCTACTTTACGACATTATTGTTTACATGTATTCATCTCTTTTTCAATAAATTACATGATATTACATTTGTAGTGCATTTCATTGCATTTCATTGCATTTCATTGCAGTTCATTGCATTTCATTGCATTTCATTGCATTTCATTGCATTTCATTGCATTTCATTGCATTTTAATATGTCTTCATATCACACTACAAAAAGGCTTCTGTATTTATTGCCCTTTCTCAATTTGATTTTAGGACATTTCATCTAGTGTTAGTTCACTCTAGTTTTCACTCTATTTTACTTTATTCACTATATTTCCTTTAGTGATCATCATCATCTTAAAAATTTTTATTTATCACATTGGGCAGGAACATGTGATCAGATATAAATATATATTTTTACAAAGATGAACGCAAAAAAGGCATTTATGTTTTGTAATCACTTTGATGATCCAATTAAATGTCATTGAGTTTAATAAATTTTCTTGATTTTATTAATAATTTCGGAATTTTAATATTATATTAGTGAAATTACAATCACTATATCATGTGATCATTTGAATCTAAAAAAATAATTATTGGCAACAATTTAATAAATACCACTTTGACAATAATTATGAATATCCCTAATTTCTTATAAAATCATTTTCATTAAATATTCATTTTCTCAATTTTTTATTAAATTTAACCTTCAGAGTCGAAATCTCCTTCTTCCAAATCTTCGCTTTTTATAAAAGGCCATTCATTTTACTTAAATACAAATGAGTTTCTAATTTCCAATTTTTCTTTTGCAATAGTTAAATTGACAAGTCTTCTACAACAGTTATAATCTTTCTAATAAACACTAATTCCATTTTCCTAAAATTATTTTTGATGATGCCTAATGATTGATTTTTCCTGCCTTGTGAACTCATCTCCTGGCTTTTTTCCAAGAAGATTATAAATGAAAACATTAAGAGCAAGTTAAGGTGATTCTGTTCGAATTTAAATTGACTTCTCGGCAATTGTGCTGCCACAACATCCATTCCACCCTTGCACTTCTATTTATTATCTGACTTCATAAAACTAAAACGATTTATTTTCATTAATCATCTTTATAATTATAAATTGAAAATGATCATTTAATATAAGGTACCATTGTTTTTTCTGGGCAATATCTATTCTTAAATTTTGCATATAATAATAATAAAAATCCTATACAGAATGTCCAGGATGGCGAGGGTGTACTTCCTTCCTTCTCTAATTTTGCATATATGATCTTTTTTATATTCATTCCGCATGGCAAATCTACACTGAAGGCATCCAGTATAAGTCCTTGAATATTTTTTAAAATAAATTAATTATGAGAGCGATTCACATAGAAAAATACGGAAGAATCCCTATCCTCGCGACATGCCCCGTTCCAATCAGAAGCAAAGGTCAATTTCTTATTAAGATGAAATATGCTCCAATAAACCCTTCAGACCTTAATTTTTATACTGGCTTGTATGGCATTAGAAAATAGAATTTTCCCATCATGGGATTTGAAGGATCAGGAGTTGTATAATAATGTGATGACGAAACTTTTAAAGGAAGAAAGGTTTCAGTTTTAGCCAATCTCTCTAATGGCACCTATGCAAACTATATGGTATCAAATTCTGACGAACTAATCTTTTGGCCAGCCAACACTTCAATCTCCGAAGATCAGCTCAGCATGTATTCAATAAATCCTCTCTCAGTTATGGGCTTCATCGATTTCATCGAAAAATAAAAATCAGATACAATCGTGCTTAGTGCTGCGGCTTCCAATGTCAACAAAATGATGGTCAGTTATCTGTCAAGCAAATATAAGAATAAAACAATTTTGGGCCTAAGTAGATCCTAGAAATATGACTAGTAATTAAAAAAAATAGGATTTAAACATGTATACAGGATGGAACAAATTGAAGAGCTTAAGAACGAGTTGCGTAATCATGGAAAAACTGCGTTTTTAGATTGTGTTGGTGGCAATTTTGCTGGGCAGGTTTTCAATATTCTTCCCCCCAATTCAAGTATGGTCAACTATGGAAGGCTCTCTAAATAAAACTTGGGATCTATAGATTTGGCTCAACTTTATTTTAAAAATAAATTTATTCGTGGATTTTGGCTGAATACATTTCTTAGTGAAATTGATTCTCACAAATTTAGGCAGATTAAAAACGAAATCATCGAAAACTCAAGCATCTTCAAGCAGAAGATTCGCCAGATTTACCCCCTCACACAATTTGTGTAGGCCACTCGACTATCCATAAAAGACCAATCTGAAGGGAAAGTGCTATTAAATCTTTCCTAATGATTTATTAATCCGTCTATTAATTTTACTTCTCTATGGGCCTTGATTTTTGAGCTACTAAATTAGCTTGGGAGAGATACTTAAAAATGTAATAAAAATCTTGCAAATATAATAAAAATTAATAGATATATACTAATTATTTATTAATGTCATCGAAAATAAATACGAGTATTGCTGAGTTGTTCAAACTGAAAAATCAGATTAGAATCGAACTCAATAAAATTAGACCACACAGATAGCATTTGGTTTTGGAACAAAATAACAAGTCCAATAAAAAAATATTTATCGAGAGGAATTAGAGTGTTAATATACTGCACCCGCCCAAAGAGAAGTCTGTTGTGTAGGATAAAGAAACTAAAAAACATTTTGACAATAGAAGTCTTATTCATATCGACTCAAATAAACCCATTCAGAGACGTCATTTCAGCGGAGTATATGAAGACAAATTAGACATCAAGTTACCCATTAAACGCAAGAGCAGCGCTTATCTCAATGTTAGATCTGATCGGAGTTTATCTCCAGCACAAATATAACAAAACACGAGCTTAATTGGAATTGGAGGCAATGATCGCTCGCAGAGACAAAAATAGCGATCATGCATAAAACTTCATAAGGAGATGTATATTTATAAAGCCAACCTTATTTGAGAGGCGTTTGGAGAGAGAGATAGAAGTTGATTTTAACTCTTAATATGTAAGATTGGTTAATGTTTATCATTTTGTGAATTATGTTTAGAAGGGAATAGGTTCATATAGAAAATGCATGTACATGGTGGGTTCTTCCTTGGGGTTTAGCAAAGTTTTATAGCGTAGTATAAGTTTCACAATAAATATTTTTGAATTCAACAAGGCCATATATTTGCCAATGCATGATCTCGGGCCTCCGCTAAATCCAAATCCCACAAAGGTTTGATTTTGAGTTTATTGTTAATTCTCCCATCTTTCAGGTTTAAACAAATGGGGTTCTTTAAAGTATTGTTCGTTATAATTATTGCTCAACATAATAGCAGTGACGAAAGTTCCAGCTTCGATTGGGATATTCCCCAGCATATGGTTTGAAAGGGCTTTTCTCAAAAGCAAATTGCCTCCAGGTCCATAGAATCTGGTAGTTTAGTTTTGTATCCAGTCAATATAGGTTAATTTTTTTAAGTTTTATACAGTGATGTCCTAATCTGAATGGATAATTTCGTTTATTTGTTGCCTCAACTTTCGCTCGATTTATGGATCTTTGCTTATATAGTACACCATCATAGTTACGAAATGAGATGTTGTGTCCATTCCAGCCATCAAAAAAGTGCAAAACTACTCAATTATGTCTTTATTCGTATACTCATAATCCTCACTATCCAAGCTCTTTTGTAGAATTAAAGCCGATATCAGATCGGTACATGCTGCTTTATTTTATTTTTGGCCCTATAACTACTTTCTTTTCTTTATTATTATCTATGAGGCTATGGCTCGGAGGATGGAAACTCTGTACTTTAAGTTTCGGATCTTTTTGTTAACCCCCCATTTATAAGCCCATTTTCTTAAAAGCAAAACGATAGGAGAAATTGATATTAAACAGGAATCAACTAAAATTTTACTCGCAAAGATCGGAAATTCTACTCCCTCAATTTGTTAGGGCATTTGCTCAACCCCAAAGAAGCATTGTGTCATAAAATTGGCAAATACGTGATTACTAATATCCATGACATTAAATTTATAACCACCATAAATTTGACATTTTTCTTCGAATTGATCAAAGCATCGATCTACAATTGTTTTCATTGATGGAATATTTTCAATTAATAATTCATGTTTAAAAGCTTTAGATATTGTCTTTCTTTTCTTTTTCCAATCCTATCCCTCAGAAAAGAGTATTCCTTGGCCTAAAATTTAAACCATTGCATCTAAAGGAAGTTTTTCATAGAAGGCAAAATTTTCAATTGAGACAAATTGCTTAAAGATCTATGGGTTCACAATCATGATGGAGAATGAACTTAAAAAATTGACCAGTACGAAGTCGTATTTTGAGTATTCGTGCTTAAAATCGTAGAGAGCATCTTTATGCTCTTTTTCAGAATTTCTAAATATGGACAAGATGGGCACTCCGAAAGGTTTCAGCTTTATGATGTGCACTTTATACCCTAGACTTTAAAGAAGATTGCATATTTCTTATACTGTTTTTTTACATCAAAATAGTATTTCTTGAAAATGTAGAGAATCCCTAGCAGAATTAAAATAATAATTGCCATGTTCAACATTTTTTAGGAATATTATATCTTATATAATATTCAATAATTTTAAATAAAGCGCGAGCAATGAAAGACATATATCTTCTCTCACCATTGAAGGATGAATAGTTCTAAGAGTTGAAGAAATTAACCAGAGTTCCATTATCAATTATTTTATACGAACTTAGAATATCATTATTATGTGAAATATTTAAAGTTAGCTAATATAAAGTAAATGATGCGAACTTAGATATAAATTCCTAGACTTCTAAAAAAAGATGTGACAGCTTATTATGCGCAAATGAGACCATATCGCGAGGGAGGAAATCGAATAGATAAAGAGTAAATATAAGGAAAATGCATTATTCATAATTATGGGCATGGAGGTGCAGGAGTTTCTTTGGCTCCAGGAAGCGCAATATAAGCTGTTAAGCTAGCAGCTTCAACTCTATTGAATACATCATAAGATATTGCCATAATTGGATCCGGAGTCATTGGATTGATGACTGCTCTGATGGTTATTAATGAATATCCGACTGCAAAGGTCACCATATATGCTTAAAGAATTCCTATTTTTGGTGAAAAGGATAACAATAAACTGATTACCAGCGAGATTGCTCCCGGATTCTGGTTGCCATATGCCTATGGAAGTAATAGTGAAACTGAGCACAATTATTTGTCAGCCCTAAGTTATAAATATTACCTGAATCTAAGTCATTTGGAATAATATAGCTAATGGATTAAAGAAGTGGAAGTATTTGATATTGCAGACTAAGAGTATAAATATGATTATTTTAACGTGCTCACCAAGTAAATAAGGCCCACTTTTAAAGAATTTAAACTAAAGATAAATCAAAAGCTCACTGTGGATTGCCGATATTTTAAAACAATTAAAATTGATATGCAACCTTTTCTCGGAATATTAATTAATAAACTAAAACAAAAAGGAGTTAATTTTGTTTAGAAAAAAATTATGTTTTAGGATCTGAAAAAACTATCTGAAAAGATTATATTTAATTGTGCTGCTTTGGGATCTCGAGAATTATTTGACTAGAAATTGATGAAAGGAGTTAAAGGGCATCTCATTGAATATCGAAACACCAATCCAAGTCAATACAATTATCTCTTAAAAGCCAATATTGGCAAGCAATTTCTCACCTATTATATGCATTCTTCAAGAATTATTATGGGCATCACTCGAGAGTCTGAATAAAATTCTGTCGTGAATATGGACACAGTAAGCATGCTGCAAGCCACTCATGAAAAACTATTGGCAAAACTAGGATTATTTTCAGTTAGTCCTAAATTATGATTCTCAATAATTAAAAAAATCTCTACTTGATATTGACTTCGATTATATTTAATAGTTGTGCTTTTAGATTAGATTAACTGAATCAATAATTATTAATAGAAATCAAATCGCAACTAATGAATATCGCCATATTGTTGCATAGTACCAAATTAACGAAAGATTCAACACTCCCACTTCCTCTTGCTCCAGTCTACGTTCTCCCAGCAAATCAATGGTACTTCAGCTCGCCTACTCTCACTCCCCTTCGTAAACGCAGACAAAACACTTCTCTGAGCAAATATTTTTAATAGAATAACAATTCGGTAAGCAAGTCTAAACCCTCTTCATAAACTTAGTTTCTTTGTGTTTACGAAAAAGATAGTTATTTAAAAAATAAGATCAAACATATTTATGAAACAGTTTACAGTCATATGAAAGATGATTCTTTCGAGCTTAAACAAATTCAATGCCAATGCAGCCAAACTTTTTAGCAGAATAGAGTAAAATTGTTTCAAAAAAAACCCAAAAAAATTGGCAAATATCAACAATCAGAGGCTATTATATCGTAAAAAGACTAAAATAAGACTGTATTTAAATAGCAAGTAAATTGGACTCAAGTAATGAAGACGGTTTCAGTATAGCATTTAGGCGCAATTGAGTAATAGAATATGTCTATTTATAAATTGCCCAAATAATAGAATTCTCAGATTTTTAGTATATTATGGAATAGCAATTATGTAATTTTTAATAATAGCAATGAGAAAACCATCAATCAATTCATGAAAAGTAAGGCAATCAAACTTTGTTAAATTCTACACGTAAAATTGGAAGACCGTTTGTGGGCAATGATGCAGTAGCATCTATCGATGCAGGAAGAAACGCATCTATCGGAAAAAGTGGTTACGTCCTTCAAGTCAATGATGCAAATAGAGAAATTTAATGTTTGGTTTTATAAAAAAGAAGAGAATAATGAAATATATATTGTGAATGTAAGTCACATCAGTTTTAAAGGAATTAATTGTGTCATTTACAATCACTCAAATGTTGAAGAAGAACTTAGACCAGAAAACAATACCAAATAAAATTGGATATTTATTAATCAGAAAGCCATTATTTAGCAAGATAGAGTCAGTCTAAACAATAAGATCAAAAGCTATTCGTTAAATATCACTGAATTAAAATAGGATAAATATTTATAAAAATTGGGCAAGCCAAACACGAAAAAAATTAGATAGATGGCAACTAAGAAGAAATAAAAAGAAAAATAAACAACATAGATATCATATGTTCAATGTGCCTGCTGCAAAATTCCATTGCTGACGACAGATAAAATTAATGAGATAGCAGCCAAACATATTGAATAAATTCGCTATTTAAAGCAAATGAGAATTAATAAATAGTAAAGTAACCCTTATGATTTTGCCAAAATTTGTCCTGAGTGCTATCAAGTTTATTTGGAGCATTACAAGAATACTATCGGTGAACAAAATCGACCAATAAAAGTCCACTCCAAGCAGGCGAAGGAATAAACTCGAGACAGTATTAATGAAAGGAAAAAAATTGCATTAATTTGCAAACAATAAAAATCAAACTTATTATAAGTTAATTTAGAGAATGAAATTTATCAATATCAATTAGAAGAAACTTCCTATCCAAACAGAATAAAATTTAGAGCTAAAAGTGAGCTTCAATGTCACAAAGAAAAGACAGAAGAAAAGATTGGCTCATATTTTAATAATTAGAATTTAAAGAAAGAAAATTCTGTCTCTGTAAAATATTATATGAATAACCCTCTCCCCAATAAAACTAAAAAAGTATTCACAACTAATACTTCCAATACTGAAAATACCATACCCCATAGAGATCAATTTCAGATTTATAACAATCGAGGCCGAGAAAGATCTATGACACAATAATAGCCAAAATAATCTTAAACAACTATGCTCAGTAGAAGAATTCATAATGACAAGAGTTTTAAAATAGAAAAAACAAAAAGAAGAGTCATTAGTTCCAAATAAAATACCAGCGGAGAAGAGCCTTATTCATTTTCTATTGAATAGAATTAGTAGGTAAAAAAGCAGATTGCAAATGCAATTTCAGATTACTTAGAAATATAGAGGCCAAGTTTCAAAAGATTAGCTTTGAAAAATCATCGCAATTATGCCAAAAAATAGCTATCTTAATTAAGTCGTGTGCAGGACCATAACCTTGAGGTGTGATTTTTATGATTTAGTTATATAGTAATTTTCGCTTCAATGTAAGGTTCTATATTCATGTCCTATTTAGTAATTTCATCAATTTTATAGTGTTATAAGATTGATATAAGGAAATGCTATTCGAGAAGTAACTTTAGGAGGAATAACTAGAACTTTCCGTTTTTTATAATTGAACAAAAATTAATTTATTATATATCATATAACGTATCCTTATTGTAAAACAAGATCTATGAACATTCAGGTATTTTTTGCATTTATCCTCCTTATATTGGGGCTATATGGACAATGTACAAACGGAGAAGCAGCTTTTGATTGTCCAGTGGGTCAGACATCCTGTTTGAAAAAAAAATTGAGCGGATCAACCACCGCAGCGTCAAAAAATAACGCCATATGTTGTCCAACTGATCCACAAACATGTACAGGATGCAATACTGCTAATGGATATGCTTGTCAAACCACACCATTGGGAACAAATCCATGCACATATTTAGCAAATCCCCTGTGCTGTGCCACTACATGCCACGGAATATCAGGAACTGCGACCACGATAGGATGCCATAAAGCAAATTACTATTGCACAAAATCTGCGGGTAAGGATGGATGTCCAAAAAGTTATAATTGTGTTCAAAGCCTTCTTGCAGATAATGACGTTTATGACAAACCAGGTTCACAATAAAATCCAACGGTTTGATTTGATGATCATTCAAATCCTATTCAATTTAATTAATTGATTATACTATCAATCATATTTTATTATATAATAGATTAGTTTGTTTATCTGATCATTCTCTATCCCCAATCTAGTTAGTTTTTAATTCTTTAATTTATTTGACAGTTATTTTTTACTTACTATTTTAATTTGACTTTGAATTACATTGAATAGAAGTCTGTCTAATAATATTTTGTTCGTCGCCTGAATGGAAGACTAATTCTTATTGCCGAAGCCAAAATCATTGCCTTTCGCTAATTTTGTGGTTTCTTTTGGGGAAAGGAAAATTTAATATAATTATTGTATGAGCAGCATCTCTAAATTAATTGATATTTTGAGCAACAACAAAAACAAAAGGCAGTCTCCGATCAGACAGAGGAAGGAAAAATCAAAAGAGGAAATTATTCGTTAAATAAATCAATAACCGCGGATTTAGTGGAGGGGTATCCATTCCATTAGCAAGGTAACAGTATTGCCGAAAGGAAAGAAGAATT
>Ga0302280_1001747_pt1 | contig 17519 bp, 12 predicted proteins | sample III_Fen_E1_1_FD_198771 | JGI IMG/M metagenome (GOLD analysis project Ga0302280, IMG submission 198771) | Peat permafrost microbial communities from Stordalen Mire near Abisko, Sweden - III_Fen_E1_1 | ecosystem: Environmental > Terrestrial > Soil > Wetlands > Permafrost | place: Sweden: Abisko... | reverse complement strand
CTCCGGGGCAGGATGGGGGAGGGTTTGGCAATGCCATCGTCGGCACGCTGGTGATGGTGGGCATCGCGCTGATTTTTTCCGTCCCCCTCGGCATTCTCTCCGCCGTCTACATCAATGAATATGCACCGACTTCCAAACTCGCTGCCGCCGTTCGATTCGTTGCCAAGTTGCTGACGGGGATTCCCTCGATCATCTGCGGGGTTTTTGCATTTGCGGCCGTGGTGATGACCACTCACCAATTTTCCGCTCTGGCTGGAGGCGTTGCACTCTCGATACTGATCCTGCCCACCATCCTCCTCACTTCCGAACAAGCCCTGATGGGGGTTGCCTATGCCTATCGCGAAGCTTCCTTCGGCGTGGGGGCGACTCCGTTTCAGACAATCTGGAGAATCGTCCTGCCCGAGGCGTTGCCTGCCATGATGACGGGTGTGATGCTAGCCGTGGCGAGGGCCTCTGGAGAAACCGCTCCTGTTCTCTTCACGGCACTTTTCAGTTACAATTGGATTCATTCCCTGATGGAGCCAACAGCCTCCCTCTCCGTGCTGATCTATAATTTTGCCTCACTGCCCTATTCCCATCACATCAGTATGGCCTGGGCCGCATCACTTGTGCTGGTGATTCTGGTCACAATAGTGAATGTTTCTGCCCAGATTATTTTCCGGCCAAGGCATCGTTGATTTATACCGCAGCCTTCTATGGAAACGCTCTCAAACGAAAAAGTCACCGAAGACATGATTCCGCCGGACATCACCCAACCGCTGCCTCTCACTGACGATTTCGTCCCGGGAGAGTCCAATTTCATCCAGGTGAAGGATTTCAAGTTTTTCTATGGAAAGAAGCAGGCTCTGCATGGCATCAATCTGGAGATACCCTCCCGCAAAGTGACCGCCTTTATCGGTCCCTCGGGATGTGGAAAATCGACCCTGCTGAGAAACTTCAACCGGATGAATGAGCTCATTCCTGGAGTTCGTCACGAGGGGGATATCACGATTCATGGCACGAGTATCTACGATCCCTCCGTGGAAATTATCGCCTTGCGCCGTCGCATTGGAATGGTCTTCCAAAAGTCCAATCCCTTTCCGATGTCGATCTACGAGAATATCGTCTATCCGCTTCGTATTGCCGGGCAGAAAAATCGGGCCGTGCTGGACGAGACCGTGGAACGCTGTCTCCGCTCCGCCGCTCTCTGGGAAGAGGTGAAGGATCGGCTTCATGAAAGTGCTCTGGGCCTCTCCGGAGGACAGATGCAGCGCCTCTGTATCGCCAGGGCCGTGGCGAGCCGTCCTGAGATTCTTCTGATGGACGAACCTTGCTCAGCCCTTGATCCGATCGCTACGGCCAAAGTGGAGGAACTTATCATTGAGTTGAAAAAGGACTTCACCATCCTGATCGTGACCCACAATATGCAGCAGGCGAGCCGTGTCTACGAGCTGACGGCGTTTTTCTATCTGGGGAATCTTGTTGAGTTTGACTCAACGAGGAAAATTTTCACCAATCCCTCTAAAAAACAGACCGAGGAATACATCACAGGCCGATTTGGCTGATCCCAATTATGCACGCTGAACCAGCCAGACCCCACACGCTCACCACTTTCACGGCAGCTCTCGACCAGCTGCGCAGCACCGTCCTGATGATTTCCAGCCTGACGCGGCGGAACCTTCAGAACTCCATCAAGGGGCTGATGGAGCGTGATGACGACTGGTGCAATAACAGCATCGCCGATGACGAGGAAATCGACCTATTGGAGATGCAGATCGATCGCGAGGGCATTGAGGTGATGAGTCGGTTCCAGCCTGTCGCTTCAGATCTGCGAGAGGTGATTTCCTCGATCAAAATCGGTGCGAATATCGAAAGAATCGCCGATCAGGCGGTCAATATTGCGCGCAGGGCCCGCAAGCTGAATGAGCAACCGGAGCTGGCGGAGCTTCATTTGTTGGATGAATTGATCCTGCATTCCATGGAAATGTTTGATGATGCGATCAGGGCATTCGCTGAAAGAAATGGCGATCTTGCCAAGGGGATCAAACCCCGTGACAAGGAGCTAGATCAGCTCAATAGGAATCTGACGGATACGCTGGTCAACCGAATGCAGGATGATTCGACCAACCTGCCTGGCTATCTGAATCTGATTTTCATCAGTCGCTGTCTGGAGCGCATCGGGGATCATTCTGCGAGCATCGCGGAGGATGTTGTCTTTGCCGTTCATGCGGAGGATATCCGTCATCTGGGAAAAACGGCCAAGGAGTGAGTCGAGATACCCTGATTTTTCTCCTTGAACGAAGGGGGGGGCAAACTAGCCTCATGAGTTCTGCCGTCATGCGTCGATTTTTACTCATCCCAGCCCTTTTTCTATTCCTAGCTGGGGCGCTTCATGCCCAATTTGGTAGCTTCGGCGACAAGCCCGTGGAGATCACGGCTGATGGTGACACCCGTTTTGAAAACGGCGTGGCTGTGGCTGATAACAACGTGCAGATTCACTACAACGGCACGGCGATTTATGCGGATCATGCCGAGTACAACCCTGATACCCGCGATATTTTGCTGGTGGGGAATGTGAGAATTTACAGCGGCGATTCTCTCTTTAACGGTCAGCGGGCCTTTTACAATCTGGAAACCAAACAGATGCGGGCGCTTGAATTCGATGGAAGCCACAATCCGCTTAAATTTTCCTCCCTTTCGGCCAAGGGGTTTGGAACTCGTGAATTCCGTCTTCGCGATTCTGACATCACGACTTCCGACTCCTCCATGCCTGACTGGCATGTTCATGCACACACGATCCGCATTTATCCTAATGACCGCGTGGTTCTGCTCAATGCGACACTCTATGTCGGAAAAATTCCGATCCTGTGGCTTCCCTATGCCTATTCCAGTCTGAACCATAACGGCCTCAATCTTTCTCCCGGATATGATTCCAACTGGGGTGGCTACCTCCTGACTTCCTATACTTTCCCGCTCGGAACAGGGGATAATTTTCTCGCCACGATTCGTCAGGATATCAGATCGCTTCATGGCTATGCCGCCGGATTTGATGCAGCTCTGAAATTTGGAAAAAATGACCAGAGTGTTGGGAAATTTATTTCCTACTACGCGAATGATACCAACCCTTCCGCGTTTAAGGATCAATTGCCAGAACCGACGGATCATGGGCGCTATCGAATCGGTTATCAGCAGAAGCTCTACCTGACCGATGATATCTATGCGACCTTTGACCTGACCAAACTGAGTGATGATGACTTCATGCAGGATTTTTACCCGTCGGAAAACCGGTTTAACCCGCAACCCGATAACAATATCACCGTGACCAAGCTGGCTGATGTTTATGCGCTCTCGCTTGTCACACGCTGGCAGATGAACAACTTCCAGGAGACCACAGAGCGCAAACCGGAAGCTGCGCTTGATATCAAACAGGAGCCGCTTTTCGGATTGCCAATTTTCTATGATGGTTCGACATCGGTGGGACAATTGGGGCGGCAGTTCTCCGATAATGCGCCCCTTGGTTCCAGCAATGCACCGAGCAATATCAACTACGGAGCAACCCGGTTGGACAGTTTCGGGCAGCTCAGTGCTCCACAAACTTTATGGGGGTGGCTCTCGACGGTTCCCACGGTTGGACTGCGCGGAACTGCCTACAGTGAGGGGGGGAATTTCCAAAATTCAAATGGTGAGATCCTGCCCTATGCTTATACCACGAATTCGACCAATACCCTCCACACCACCGGAGCGTTTTTCCGTACTATTGCCAATGCGAGCCTGGAAAATTCGTTCAAGATTTCACGGGAATTTGAGAGTGTTCAATCCCGCTGGCTTGGACTGGATGGGCTTCGTCATGTCTTTCAGCCATACAGCATTCTCTCCGGTGTCTATGCGGGTGGCCCAAATGTCAATCAGGTGCTTCAATTTGACCGACTGCTCCCCGATAATCCCAACGCTCCCACCAAGTCGGGCTATCAGCCAAGTTCCACCCAGCTGGAGCCTCTTGATCTCTCCCGCTTTGCTGCTATCGATGCCATTGATACCTGGGCTATCTGGCGGCTCGGCTTCCGCAACCGCTTGCAGACCCGCCGTGACGGGGGAACCTACGACTGGTTCTATCTCGACACCTTTGCCGATCTGAACGGGATCAATCCCTACATCAACGGACCCGTTTCCAACCTGAACAACCGGATGACCTTCTCTCCCGTGAGCTGGTTTAATTTTCAGATGGGTTCGCAGGTTCCTTTGGTCTCGCAAGGATTCACGGAATTCAACACCGATTTCAACTTCATGCCCCTGCGCAGTCTGAGCCTTGGCTTCGGCACCCGTTACATCAACAACTACAATGGCTTTTCCGACAACAACCAGTATCCCCTTTCTGTTTTCTGGCGGGCCAATGACAACTGGTCCTTTAGCGCTCAGGAGATTTACAACACCCAGCAGGGAGAGGCTAATTCTCTCATCTACCAGCGCTATCTTATCCATCGTGATCTCTCCAGTTGGATCATTTCCTTCGGTGCCGAGGTGCGCGGTAATCAGGCTTCGAGTACTCCGGGAGTTCAGAATATTGGAAATCAATATGGGGCACTGTTGACCTTCACTCTGAAGGATCTGCCTCAGGTGACACTTCCCCTGGCTTTTGGTGGGTTGAGTCAGTCTGGCGGTGGTGGCTCCAGCCCCCTGTCTCCAAGCAGTCACTAAGGCTGCGAGCTATTTTTCCACTCCCCAAAGAGGGAGTGGTACGCATTGGGTTCTGCGAAGCCGTATCCGATGCTAGCTCCGTGCTGAGGAGTCTTGGATTTTTTGAGCATCCAGGAGTGAATCAGGAGCACGGTTGGCGGGATGTTGTTTGGATTGGGGTGGAAAACCAGCTACTAGTTATGTGCTATGCGCATTCTTGTTGTTGACGACGAACGGAATATCCAGCGGACGATGATCTTGGCTCTTGAGTCAATGGGACATGAGAGTATGGCCGTTCAGTCAGGGGCTCTGGCAATGCGGGAGCTGAAGGCGGATCGCTACGACGTTGTCTTTCTCGATTTGAATCTCAGCCAGGAGAGCGGTCTTGATGTCCTGCAGGATATTTTGAGAATTTCACCTCGCACAGAGGTCATCATGTTCACAGCCTTTGCTTCGGTAGATACGGCCGTGGCGGCGATGAGGCGGGGAGCCTTTGATTATTTGCCCAAGCCGTTCACTCCCGACCAGATCCGCCAGACTTTGGCGCATGTCGAAAGAACCCGGCGCTTGGAAAATCGCGTAGCCGAATTGGAATCCCTGGTTGCCTCGTCGGAGGGACCGGAAATCAATCTCGAAACCGACAACGAGGCGATGCAAAAGGTGCTCGATGTGGCCTTCAAGGCGGCTAACAGCGACAGCACGATTCTTCTTTTGGGGGAAAACGGGACCGGTAAGAGCGTGCTGGCCCGATCCATCCATCACCGCAGTCCCCGTCGGGCGGAGTCCTTTGTCACGGTCAGTTGCCCCAGTCTCTCCCGCGAATTACTGGAGAGTGAACTCTTTGGCCATGCCAAAGGGGCTTTCACTGGAGCCCATGCCGAGACCCAAGGAAAAGTGGCCGCAGCCGATGGAGGCACCCTATTCCTGGATGAAATTGGAGAACTCCCGCTGGAGATTCAGGCCAAGCTGTTGCGTCTGCTCCAAGAGCGTGAATATGAGCGGGTAGGAGAAAATAAGCCCCGGCGCGCCAATGTGAGGATCATTTCCGCGACCAACAGGGATCTGGCCGCGGCGGTACAACAGGGAAAATTCCGAGAAGACCTCTATTACCGGCTGAATGTGATTTCCCTGCGGTTGCCCTCCCTGCGTCAGCGCGTTCAGGACATCAGGCGCTTGGCCCTGCTGCATCTCGGTTTCTCGGCGGCCCATGCAGGAAAACCGGCCAAGGCTTTTTCCGAAGAAGCTTTTTCCGCCATGCAGGCCTATTCATGGCCCGGCAATCTGCGTGAACTGCGTAATGTGATTGAGCGTGCGGTCATTCTTTCGGACGGAGCCCTGATCGAGGCTTCCGATCTTTCGGACATCGTGCATCCCTCTTCGGAGATCAGGCTTGGGGGGCATTTTACGCTGGAGGAGATCGAAGCGGAACACATCCGCCGTCTGATCGCCAACACCAGCACGCTGGAAGAGGTCGCTAAGATTCTTGGCATTGATCCCGCCACGCTCTATCGCAAGCGCAAGCGACTTTAGAACGGTTTAAGTAATTCTCTAGCCATTCTTTGTCTGGCGATCCTCCCGGATCAGCCATCCCCCATCCCTTGAGAAGGAATGATGGGACGGCCTTCGGCATGACGAAGCTGCGTTCCCAAACACCTTCTACGGTGGCATAGGGTGTTTGGCGGTATAGCACCGCGACTACAACCGCTTCGCTTGCTCCTTGCCAACTAACCCCATGGCACTCGCAAATTGATGGACACACTATTATTTAAAACGCTCTAACCGCTTTAGCTGCCAGTTTTCACCTTGCAATTTTGCATGATGAAAACGAGATGTTCATGCGTTATTGCAAGGTTTGGGTATAGGAAATGGTTTGCATGAAAAGACATAAGATAATGAATAAAAGGATCTTGTGTGCTATTAAAAAACCTGGCACGGATCACGCTTAGAATAATGCATGACCAATGATGAGTATCTCCGTTCCGCAGAAAGAATGCGGGCGCAGGTGAATGCTCGGCACAGGAGGGTAGGCCATGCTTGTCGTGACCACGAATCATGAAACGCCGCATCTTCCTGGGATTGGCGCCGATTTTTCTCCTGATTCTGGCGATGGGAGCGTACGCCGTATTCCTTTTTGCCAAGTTGGGTACGCAAGTGGATGTGGTGCTGCGGGAGAATTATCGCAGCGTTATCGCTGCCCAAAAAATGAAGGAATCCGCTGAGAGCATGGATTCGGCACTTAATATCTTCCTTCTGGGCGAGGAAGAGCGGGGAAGAAAAATCTACGAGGAGTCTCTGCCGAAGTTTGAGGAAGGGCTTGAGACCGAGATGGGCAATATCACATTGCCAGGTGAAGGAACCTTGGCGAACACGATTTCATCGCTGCACGACAACTATTCCCAGCAGACAGCACTATTCTGGAAACTGTCCGATCCGAAAGCCCAGAAAGAAATGTATTTTCAGAACCTCCTGCCGATGTTCACGAAGATCAAGAATACGGCTCAGGCGATCATTTCATTGAATCAGGATAATATTGTCACAGCAGATCGTGATGCACGTGACCTGAGTGCCCGCTCCACCCGGTATATGATTTTTGCGAGTGTGACTGGTATTGTGGCGGCCATCCTCTTCGCTGGCCGCTTACAACGCTCGATCCTTCAGCCCATCGAAACACTGACCATGGTTTCCAGAGAGCTTGGAGATGGAAAACTGGATCAGGCCATTCCGGTCGCCTCCAGAGACGAACTTGGTGAACTTGCCGAATCGTTCAATAAAATGGCGGCAAAACTGCGCGCTTACCGCCAGGTGACAAGCGATCAGATTCTTCAGGCCCGTCACATGACAGAACTGACCTTCTCCGCATTCCCTGACCCTATTATCGCACTAACGCCGCAGGGAGTGATCAATTTTACAAATCCTGCTGCTCTGAGCCTCCTGCACAAAATCGGCTCCACCGGCAGCCTTCCCACCGAGATCCAGAAGGAGGCCGAAAATATTCTCAAAGGCGGGCAGGATTATCTACCTATCGGGTTTGAAAAATGTGTTGTTCTTCGTGTTGATGACAAGGAGGTCTTCCTGCTTCCCCGCGTCATCGGCGTGCGGGATGAATTGGGAACCGTCTTTGGTGCGGCGGTGATTCTGCAGGACATCACCCGTCTGCGACTGCTCAATGAAGTGAAATCCAACCTTGTCTCAACCGTGAGTCATGAGTTGAAGACTCCTCTCACCAGCGTGCGGATGGGATTGCATCTCCTGCTTGAGGAACGGATCGGCACACTCAATCCGAAGCAGACGGAGCTTCTTCTTGCGGCGCGTGAAGACTCTGAGCGGTTGTTGGCGATGATCAACAACATGCTGGATCTGGCCAAGTTGGAGTCGGGCGAGTCCCAGCAGAGTCAGGAAACGATGAATGCCGGAACGCTTGTGCAATGCCTCAGCGGAGAGTTGGAGGAGCTCGCTGAAACCCATGGTTGCAAACTCACTCTGGGAATCGAGAACGGACTTCCGGGGGTTCGGGCCGATGTGGAGCAGCTTTCCCATGTCTTCACCAATCTTGTTTCCAATGCGGTCAAACACTCCCGCTATGGCCAAAGCGTGGAAGTGGCGGCCCGCCGCCAGGATGGCATGGTTCGCTTCTCTGTAACTGATCAGGGCGGGGGTATTCCCAAGGAGCTTCAGACCAAAGTTTTTGAACGCTTCTTCCGTATCGATGGGGACGCATCGAGTGGTGCCGGCCTTGGGCTAGCTATCGCCAAGGAAATCGTGATCGCTCACGGGGGCGTGATTGGGCTGAAGAGCAAGCCTTCAGAGGGAAGCACCTTCTATTTCGACCTTCCTGCACTGCAAAACTTGCCAGGTATCACACGGGAAAAAAGTGCCTGAACCTTCCTCCATAATTTGTCCTCAAGAAACGAATTTTCTCCAACCAACGATCCAACCAAAACCAACCAACAACCACCATGCTCGATACTGCCTACATCATCGCGTCCATCGGATTCTTTGTCCTGATGCTCGTCTTCATCAAGATCTGCGAAAAAATCTAACGCACGATCAGTAACCAACACCCAAAAAAGCCAACGCTTTATCACACGAACACACCCATTCCATGGAAAACGCCACTGTCGGAATCATTGCCCTCGGACTGATCGTCTATCTCATCTTCACGATTATTCGTCCGGAAAAATTCTAACTAGAAACCCCTTACACTTAGACTACCCATGAATAGCTCAGGTTGGATTCAACTCATTCTCTATGTCGCCGTGCTACTGGCGATTACCAAACCGCTTGGCCTCTACCTTTGCCAGGTGCTGGATGTCAACGGAAAGACATTTCTCGATCCCATCATCAAGCCGCTGGAGCGCCTTACCTACAAACTGATTTTGGTCGATCCCAAGAAGGAACAGGACTGGAAAGGTTACGCTGCCTCGATGTTGCTCTTCAGCCTCGTCACCCTTCTCTTCACCTACGCCATCCTTCGCCTGCAGGCGGTGCTCCCCTTCCAAGCGTTTCTTAATCCCCAGAAACTTCCGGGATTAACCGGCGATCTCTCCTTCAATACTGCTGCCAGCTTCACCACGAACACGAACTGGCAGAGCTACAGTGGCGAGGGCACGATGTCTTATTTCTCGCAGATGGTCGCACTGACCATCCATAACTTCTTTTCAGCTGCCCTCGGTATTGCGATTGCAGCCGCTTTGGTGAGGGGTATCGCCCGCCATACTGCCAAAACGATTGGCAACTTCTGGGTCGATCTCACGCGTTCCACCTACTATTTGCTTCTGCCGATCTGCATCGTCTTCGCGGTCGTGCTTGTCTCTCAGGGGATGATTCAGAACTTCAAGCCGTATGACTCGGCCACGCTCATAGATCCCTATACTACGCAGGTGCCCCAGCTCGATGCCCAGGGAAATGCCGTGACCAGTACCGACGGTAAGCCGGTGCTCGTGGATCAAAAAGTCACCGCGCAGACCATTGTCCAGGGCCCGATGGCTTCCCAGGTTGCTATCAAGATGCTTGGCACCAATGGCGGCGGCTATACCAACGCCAATGCAGCCCATCCTTTCGAGAACCCGACCCCACTCTCGAACTTCCTGCAAATTCTCTCGATCTTCGCGATTCCGAGTGCGCTGACCTACTATCTGGGCCGTATGGTGAAAAACCAGGGCCATGGATGGGCGGTCTGGGGCGCCATGTTCGTGATCTTCCTCGGTGGTGCCCTGATCTGCTGGCATTACGAAGCCGCTGGCAATCCCAACATTGCCGCGCTCGGCGTGGATCCTGGCGACGGCAACATGGAGGGTAAGGAAACCCGCTTTGGCATCTTCAATTCCGCCTTTTTCGCGACCATTACGACCGATGCCTCCTGCGGGGCGGTCAACTCGATGCACGATTCCTTCACTCCGATTGGCGGATTGATACCCATGCTCAATATCCAGCTGGGTGAAGTGGTCTTTGGCGGCGTCGGTGCCGGACTCTATGGCATGTTGATTTATGTGATCATCGCCGTCTTCATAGCGGGCCTCATGGTGGGACGCACCCCCGAGTATCTCGGCAAGAAGATCGAGCCCTATGAAATGAAGATGGCCTCGTTGGTTATCCTCGTCCTGGCCTTCTCCATTCTGGGCCTTTCCGCCTGGGCCTGCATGAGCAAGTTCGGCTTGCCCGATCCGGTGACCCACCAGTTGACCGATGGTACCAATAACAACGGACCTCATGGCTTCAGTGAGATACTCTACGCTTACAGTTCGGCTACCGGCAATAATGGCAGTGCCTTTGCGGGACTTACGGCGAATGCTCCCTGGTATAATAACACCCTTGCCGTGGCGATGCTCTTCGGTCGCTTTGCCATGATCATCCCGATCCTGGCGCTGGCCGGCTCTCTTGCCCGCAAGAAACTGGTGGCCACCAGTTCCGGTACCTTCCCCGTCTCCGGAGGACTTTTCACCAGCCTGTTGGTTGGCACCGTGCTCCTTGTCGGAGCACTCACCTTTGTTCCTGCGCTCGTGCTGGGGCCTGTCGTCGAACACTTCATGATGATTACGGGAAAACTCTTCTAAGCCACGGCTCACAAAATAATCACCTATTACAAATTACTCACATGGCTGCTAAAACCCATTCCATCTTCGATCCGGCGATCATTATCCCCGCGATCGGAGAGTCCTTCAAAAAACTTAACCCCGCCCACATGGTTCGTAACCCAGTCATGTTCGTAACGGAGGTAGGCGCGGTGATCACCACCGTATTGCTCTTCACCGGCGGTCAGGGGGCCTCCTTTGGCTTCCTACTACAGATCTCGCTTTGGCTCTGGTTCACCGTGCTCTTCGCCAATTTTGCGGAAGCGATGGCCGAAGGTCGCGGCAAGGCCCAAGCGGATACCCTTCGCAAAGCCAGAACTGAAACCCAAGCCACGCGCATCCGTCCCGATGGCTCTGTGGAAATCGTCTATTCCAGCAGCCTGAGAAAGGGCGATATCGTCCTTGTCAAAGCCGGAGAGTTCATCCCAGGCGATGGTGAAATTATCGAAGGTGCCGCTACGGTGGACGAATCCGCGATCACCGGCGAATCCGCTCCTGTGGTACGTGAGAGCGGCGGTGACCGGAGTGCGGTCACGGGAGGGACGCGTGTTCTCTCCGATGAAATCAGAATCAGCATCACCGCCAATCCTGGCGAAACCTTCCTGGACCGGATGATCGGTCTTGTCGAGGGAGCCAAACGCCAGAAAACCCCGAATGAAATTGCCCTGACCATCCTGCTCTCGGCGCTCACGATCATCTTCATCATCGTCCTCATGTCGATGAAAGCCTACGGGAGCTACCAGAGCGTTGATTTCTCGATCACTGTGCTCGTCGCACTGCTGGTCTGTCTGATCCCCACTACAATCGGAGGTCTGCTGAGCGCAATCGGTATTGCCGGTATCGACCGTCTTGTGCAGAAGAATGTGCTCGCGATGAGCGGTCGCGCTGTGGAAGCCGCAGGCGATGTCGATGTCCTTCTACTCGACAAGACAGGTACTATTACGCTGGGTAACAGACAGGCTGCCGAGTTCCGTCCCGCCCCCGGCGTGACCAAGGAAGCACTTGCCGAAGCTGCCCAGTTGGCTTCGCTTGCCGACGAGACCCCCGAAGGGCGTAGTATCGTGGTACTGGCCAAGGAGAAATACGGATTCCGCGGGCGCGAGTTGCACGAGCTACCCCACGCTGTCTTCGTTCCCTTCACCGCACAGACCCGTATGAGCGGAGTGGACATGGATGGCATTTGCTACCGTAAGGGTGCTGCTGCGGCGGTGAAAAACTTCATTGGCACGAACCTACCCGACGCCGTTGAGAAGGATGTGCAGGACATCTCTGGCATGGGTGGGACTCCACTGGTAGTAGCCTCCGATGCCGCGGTTCTCGGAACGATCTATCTCAAGGATATTGTCAAAGGTGGACTCGCCGACCGATTCGAGCGCTTCCGCGCAATGGGTATCCGCACCATCATGATCACGGGTGACAATCCGTTGACCGCGGCGGCCATTGCCAAGGAAGCCGGCGTTGATGATTTCCTGGCCGAGGCGACACCGGAGCAGAAACTCGCTCTCATCCGCAAGCAGCAGGAAGAAGGCCATCTCGTTGCGATGACTGGTGACGGCACCAATGACGCTCCTGCACTTGCCCAAGCCGATGTCGGCGTGGCCATGAACACCGGTACGCAGGCAGCGAAGGAAGCGGGCAACATGGTCGATCTCGACTCCAACCCTACGAAGCTCATTGAGGTTGTAGAAATCGGGAAGCAGCTCCTCATCACCCGCGGCGCACTAACCACCTTCAGCATCGCAAACGATGTGGCAAAATACTTCGCGATTATCCCTGCCATGTTACTGGTCGCTTTCCCGCAGATCGCTCCGCTGAACGTCATGCACCTTTCCTCACCGCAAAGTGCTATCCTGAGCGCGGTGATCTTCAATGCGATCATCATCATTCTCCTAATTCCACTGGCCCTGCGTGGCGTGACTTTCCGCCCTCTTGGTGCCGCAAAAATCCTGCAGCGCAACCTGCTGATCTACGGCGTCGGTGGCGTCATCATTCCGTTCATCGGTATCAAGGCCATCGACCTGCTCGTCGTCGCCCTTCATCTCGCTTAATTCATCAACCTCACTGATTCATCAAAATGAAAACCCTTGTCAAAGATATCATCACCTCGCTTTTCGCGACGCTGCTCCTGAGCGTGGTGCTCTGCGGAATCTATCCGGTCCTCATCTGGGGAGTCGGGCAGTGCCTCTTTCCTCATCAGGCCAATGGAAGCCTGATTGAAAACAGTGCTCATCAGATCGTCGGATCGGAGTGGATCGGGCAGAACTTCACTAGCGCGAAGTATTTCCAGCCCCGTCCCTCCGCGGCAGGAACCGGATACGATGCTACAAGCTCCGGAGGGAGCAACCTTGGGCCCACAAGTAAGAAGCTCATCAATGGCACCACCAAGTCCACGGCGCTTGCCGCTCCAAAGGCAGGTGGTACGCCGCTGCCTGGACCGGATGTGGAGGACTTCGACGGCATCAAGATCCGCGTTCTGAGTTACTGCGATGCAAATGGCATCTCCTATCACTTGATCCAGGGAGATCAAGTGGTCGATCCAAAGGCTTATAAGACAGAGAAGGGGGATTACGATCCCGTCAAACTGATAACAGCCTTCAACGACGACGCCAAACCGCTCACCGTGAAACCTGACATTCTCCTTCCAGGAGATGCGGTGACCGGCTCCGCCAGTGGGCTTGACCCTCACATCAGCCCAAGGAACGCGCAATTGCAGGCGGCCCGCGTGGCGAAAGAACGCAGCCTGAGTCTCGAAGTGGTGAAAGCCGAAATCGAGAAATCCACGGATCACCCCTCCCTCGGTATCCTTGGTGATTCCGGTGTGAATGTCCTCAAGCTGAACATTGCCCTCGACAATCTTGCCTCGAAATAGCAACTCCTACGATTCAACCATGTGCGGGAGCACCAAAAGGTGCTCCCGTTTTGGCACTTCCCCTCCGCTCGACATTCATCAGGAAGGCGGATTGAATCTTAAAAAAACGGTTTTCCTTCCTTAAACTAGGTAGCCCTTCCCATGACGCGATTAATGTTAGCGATCAGTGATCGCAGCCCAAAGGCAGAGGTCTTGGTGGAATCAGCAGCAAAACTCGCCAGGCAGCTTGAAGCTGATTGGTTTGTGGTTCATGTGCGCCAACCGCCCACGCTTCATTACAGGATGACCGCCACAGAGCATCCCGTGCCGGTGGAGGAGCTTACTTACGCAAGACGGCTCGGAGCGAAGATTATCATCGAACGGGGCGACGTGGTAAAGACGCTGATCGCCTTTGCCAGGACGATGAGCATCGATTACTTCGTAACGGGCCGCTCCTTTCGTTCCCGTTTTAGTTTTACCTGGCGTCTTCCCCTCACGGAAACTCTTCAACGGAAGCTTCCCAACACAATCATGATGATCGTGTGACCATCCTCCAAACAGCGCCTCTTTTTTGAAATTTCATGGATGACACCACCCCCATCACCCGCCCGAGTCCGGATGACTTTCTCTCGATCATCCGCCGCCAGCAGCTTGGCAAGCTGAAGATCTATCTCGGCCCATGCCCCGGTGTTGGCAAAACCTATGTCATGCTTCAGGAGGGAAACCGGCTCAAAAGGAACGGCGTTGATATCCTGATCGGCTATGTCGAACCGCACGACCGTCCGGAAACGACTGCCCAGATCGGCGATGTGGAGATCGTCCCGCCCCGTGTCACAAAATACCACGGGATCGAACTCCGCGAGATGGATGTTGATGCCATCATCGCGCGCAAACCGACGGTCGTGCTGGTCGATGAGCTTGCTCATACGAATGCCCCAGGCAGTAGGAATGCCAAGCGCTACGAGGATGTGATGGATCTGATCCGTGCGGGAATCAGCGTGATCGCCACGGTCAATATCCAGCATTTCGAATCGCTCTACAATATCGTCGAAGACTCGACCGGCGTTCGGGTCAAGGAACGCGTTCCCGATGAGATCATCGCCCAGGCAGATCAGATCGTGAACATCGATCTGCCAGCCGAGGATCTGCTGGAGCGAATGAATGCGGGAAAAATCTATCCCAAGGAACGCATCGAGGCGGCTTTGGCCAACTTCTTCACCCCGAAGAACCTCACCCGCCTGCGCGAGATGACCCTCAGCGAGACGGCCAACTTTCTGGATCGTCAGCAGCGCAACACTGCCGAGCAGGAGAAACAGGTCAGTGCCTTGGGACAGGTGATGGTCGCCATCAGCAGCTTTGGACCAAATCCCGGACGGATGCTGCGAAAGACGGCCCGGCTAGCCGCCATGCTCAATGCCCAGTGGTATGCCGTCAATGTACGCACTCCAAAGGAATCCGCGGTACGGATCGACGCCACCACCCAGCGCCATCTCTCGGAGACTCTGGAGTCCGCGCAGAAGATGGGAGGATTCGTGATCGTTCTCAAGCATGAGGATATTGCCCAGGCCCTCATCGCCTTTGCCCGCGAATATGGCATCACCCATATTGTGCTGGGCAGGCCCCACCATAAAAATTTCTGGAATTTCTGGAAACCAACCTTTCACGAACAGCTGCTCAAAGAGTTGCCCGATGTGGATCTGATTTTGGTGTGATTGCAGATGCAAAACCTGAGATCAATAAGTTGATGAAAAAACTGAAAAGAGAATAAGCGGTAACAATCTGGAATTCAGGAACTCAGGAAATGAAGTGTTGAAAGACGATGAATCATTTTCTGAAATTCTCACGCGGGGCTCGAGGAGTGCGTGGAGTGGGGAAAAATAAACCTAGAAACAGAAAATTACCATGAAGGGCATGAAGATAAGATGCCTCACAAGGAGAGGCCGAATGTTCAATCAGGAACTCAGGAAATCAGCCTAGAAACAGCAGTGCAGAATTTTAGACAGGATGGACATAAATACAGAAATCTTATCGTTCATCCAATGGGTGAACTGCCTTTTTTCGCCAGTAGCTGATTTCCTACAATCCTGTTCATCCTGTCCAATTGCCTTTTTAGGATAAAAGATTCCCCTGTATTTTTCTCCGCGTCCTCCGCATGAGACTGCTGTTATTCTTCTCAGGCACTTTAGGGCTATCACTCAACTTATACCGTTTTTTTCAGGGGGCGTGAGGGGTTTGCTCGAGAACTTTGAAGGCATCGCCCGCTTCTGTGGGAAGGGAAGAGAGGGCTGATTTTTTTGAAGCCCACGATGTGGTAAATTCTGCCTGCGTGATGAGAGAGGCATTCTTCCAACCCAGTTCCGTTCCCCAGCTGATAAGGTCGGTGAAATTCACATCGGCAGTCAGATCCTGTTTTCCAAAGCGTGCGTAGAGATCGCGACCCGTACGGCGTTGATGCCGATAGTAGGCCCGGAGCGAGCCTCCCATTCTGCGGTTGTAGAGCTGATTGTTCAGGTCTCCATAGTCGATGGTTAGGAGGGATCCCTCTTTCCAAAAGGGACTCCAGTCCTTCAGCCACTCCCGATACGAATCCAGACGCTCCACCCGCTGCCCTTCCGGGAGAGGACCAAACTGCTCGAACCAAGGGTCCGATGGCATCATCCTACCGAGGATCTTCTCGGAAAGGGTGCCTTCGCTGCTAATCCAGACACCGAGTTCCTGCCAGCCTTCGCCACTTTTCTGGAAAAGACGGCAGGGGAAGGCATCAACCAATTCATTGCTGAAAATCAGGGCGCGTCCTCCGGACTGTTTAAGGGTTTCCCCGAGGGATGTCATCCAGCGGACGCCCCGCCAGCGCAAGTTGCTTTTTTGACGCTTACGGAGTACGGGGGAGGTTTCGTGAATTCTGTAGTTCACGCGCCAGCGATTTTTCCAGCTGAGATGACGAAGAACAGAACGCGCCAGTGTTCCACTCCCTGCGCCGATTTCAATGACCGGGATGCTCCGCCAGCCTAGCTTCTCAGCCCGATGTTCAATCCAGGCAGCGATGGCCTGGCCAAGGTAGGGATCGAGGGTAGCGCTGGTGGAGAAATCGCCCGCTGCTCCCACATCCCGGATCTGAGCCGAGTAATAGCCGAAATCGGGATGGTAGAGCGCCTCCTGCATATAACGCTCAAAGGGAATGATCCCACCACACTCCTCCTGGAGTTCCAGCAGAAAGCGCAGCAGGTCTCCTTTCTTCATCAGCAGTTTAAGAGCAACTCCTTGCAGGCGGCAGTCTGTCCCGCAGGATCACCGGCCTGGAGCAGATCCGAGACGATGACCACTCGCCTTGCTCCCGAGGCGATCACTGTCGGAAGATTGGAAAGCTTGATACCACCGATGCAGAAGATCGGCAGATCGAGTATGGCATGGACTGAGCGGATATCCTCCGTTCCGATCGGTGTGTAATCGGGCTTGGTTGGCGTGGCGAAGAGCGGGCCGAATCCAAGATAGTCCGGGTGTTCCAAGGCTGCAGCGCTGGCCTGTTCGGGAGAATGGGTTGATTTTCCAATGAACTTCCCTGGGCCAGCAAGGCATCGGGCCTCCCCGACGGAAAGATCATCCTGTCCCACATGGGCACCGTCTGCACCGGCTTCTTGAACCAGCTCGGGATAATCATTCAGGATGAACGGGACGCCTGCTACCCGGCAGATCGGGGCGATTTCCATGGCCATTGCCAGGATTTCCTCCTGGGAGTTCCGTTTGGCCCTTAACTGAAGAATGTCAATGCCCCCTTCGATCAGGGCTAGTAGAATAGAAACGAGCCGTTCCTGCTCTACATAACCCGTATCAAGGATTCCGTAGAGGCGGCATTCGGAGAGTGGTTTCATGATTGAAAATCTCCCTCAAATAGCGCTTTCCACGAGAAGATCCTTCTAATCGTTGACGATAGGAACTCCGTTTTCGAG
>Ga0302280_1001740_pt1 | contig 17558 bp, 16 predicted proteins | sample III_Fen_E1_1_FD_198771 | JGI IMG/M metagenome (GOLD analysis project Ga0302280, IMG submission 198771) | Peat permafrost microbial communities from Stordalen Mire near Abisko, Sweden - III_Fen_E1_1 | ecosystem: Environmental > Terrestrial > Soil > Wetlands > Permafrost | place: Sweden: Abisko... | reverse complement strand
CACCAAGAAAAAGCTGGAAAAGCAGAACGAAAAAATGAATAAGGATATTGATGGCTGGAACAAGGAGATCAGGGAGGAACAGCGGAAGATAGATGCATCCAGGGCCGACCAAAAGTTAAAAAGCGAGCAGATAGAAAATCAAAAACAGGTGGTTGCCTCGGTGCAGGATAGGCTGGCCGCAATAAAATAGACGATAACCCGGCCAAGCGGCTCAATACATAGGCCACTCATTTTTTGCTTTTTTTTCAGAGAATTATTATATATTTGCACCAGAATTATTGAGGAAGAGGGGACGAGAGTCCCCTCTCTTGTTTTAATGACATGGAATTCGAGACGGTAAAAGGTAAAATTGAGGGCTGGTTACAGCCGGTGCTGGCAGAGAAGAACTTCTTCCTAGTCGAAGTACGGGTTTTGATGGGCCGGAAGATTGAAGTGTACATTGATAGTGACGGGGGCATACAAATTGAGGATTGCGCAACTGTTTCGCGTTTCCTTGAGAAAAATCTCGATGGTAGTGGCCTGGTACCCGATAATTATATACTCGAAGTATCTTCGCCGGGCATGGATAACCCCTTAAGGGTGCCCCGCCAATACAAAAAGCGAATAGGCCGTATATTAGAGGTGGTAAAAAACGATGGCACACGAATTGAGGCCCAGTTGGAAGAAGCGGATGACGAAAAAATAAAGTTAAAAGAAGTAATACAGGAAAAGAAGAAGAATCATAAAGCCGAGAAGAATGGGCAAAATATCGAAGCCCCCCGTGAATATTCAGTGAAATACGACGAAATAAAAAGAGCAGTTTTACAATTCAAATTTTAAAAAATAAATAATCAAAAAAACCGATTGCTATGAATAGTTTAGAACTAATCGACTCCTTCAGCGAGTTCAAGCAAATGAAGAACATTGACCGGCCTACTATGATGAAGGTGCTGGAGGATGTTTTTCGTACCCTGCTTCGCAAAAAGTATGGCGACGTCGACAACTTCGACATCATTGTTAATACCGACAAAGGTGACCTTGAAATGTGGCACCGCCGGGCTATCGTGGCCGATGATGCCGTGGAAAACCCCATTACCCAAATCGGTATAACAGACGCCAAAAAGCTGGAAGAGGATTTCGAAATAGGTGAAGAAACCTATGAAAAGATCGAACTGGAAAGCTTTGGTCGCCGCGCCATACTGGCTGCGCGCCAAACACTGGCCTCCAGGGTAGGTGACATTGAAAAGGACGAGGTGTTCAAAAAATATAAGGACCGGGTAGGCGAAATTGTATCCGCTGAGGTTTACCAGGTATGGAAAAAGGAAATTCTATTACTGGATGAAGAAGGCAACGAATTGTTGCTTCCTAAGTCAGAACAAATCAAAACCGATTTCTTTAAGAAAGGCGAAACTGTTCGCGCGGTGATAAAGAAAGTAGAGTTGAGAAGCGGAACTCCCTACATCATACTTTCCCGCACGGATAATGCGATGCTGGCTAAGTTGATGGAAGCGGAAGTACCCGAAATTTTTGATGGCCTGATCGTTATCAAAAACATCGTTCGCGAACCGGGTGAAAAAGCCAAGGTAGTAGTGGAGTCGTATGATGACCGGATCGATCCGGTGGGTGCATGTGTGGGAGTGAAAGGTTCACGTATCCACGGCATTGTACGCGAATTGAAGAATGAGAATATTGATATCATCAATCACACCAACAATCTTTCGCTGATGGTTCAGCGGGCATTGGCCCCTGCAAAAATTACTTCGCTGGATATTGACCAGGAGAAAAAACGCATATCGGTTTACCTGAAACCCGACCAGGTTTCATTGGCCATCGGTAAGCGTGGAGTGAACATTAAGCTGGCAAGCCGCTTAGTAGGTTTTGAAATTGATGTATACCGCGAAACAGAGGAAGGCGAAGAAGAAGAATATGACATTGATCTCGATGAATTTGCAGATGAGATAGATGCCTGGATGATAGACGAGTTGAAGAAGATAGGTTGTGATACGGCACGCAGTGTACTCGCATTGAATGACGAGGAGTTAACACGCCGTACCGACCTGGAGGAAGAAACCATTAAGGAGATCCGCAAGATCCTCCAAAGTGAGTTCAAGGAAGAGCAGAAGTCCTGAAGATGGGATTTCTAATTAAAATATTGATTGAATAAGTGATTGGTGACGTGTGATTAGACGCGGCGCTAATCACATTAAACCATATAATCACTAAAAAATAACTATGGCAGAAGTACAAACCATGCGATTAGCCAAAGCCGCGGCAACCTTCAACGTGAGTGTGGAACACATTCTCGAAAAGTTGAAGCAAAGCGGATTTGAGCTGGAGAATAAACCTACCTCGAAGCTTACCGGGGATATGGTGACCGTACTGGATAAGGCGTTTGGTACCGACAAGGCCATTAAGGAACAGGCCGATAGCACCAAGATAGACAAGACCAAGAAGGAAAGTGTTGAAATGGTGGAAAACACCATTGCCCCGCCTAAGCAAAAGGAAGAAGAAAGGGAAATTCAGGTGAAGAGCAACCTGGTGCAAAAGGATGATGCGCCTATGACCCCGCAAAAACAGCAGCTGGAGGGCCCAAAGATACTTGGCAAGGTAGACCTGGAGGAGAAACCTAAAAAGGGTAAGAAGAAAAAGGAAGAGGAGATAATAGTAGAACCGGTAGTTACCCCCGAGGTAGTTGAAGAAAAGGTAGAAAAGAAAAAGCCCGAAGTTGAACCGGTACAGGAAGTAAAGATTGAAACCAAGTACCAAACCTTGGAAGGTACTAAGGAAGTAGGCCGTATTGACCTTTCGAAGTTTGACGAAAAGCCTAAAAAGAAGGAAGAGCCAAAGGTTGAAGACCCCAATAAGATCGCCCGTAAACGTAAGCTGGTAAAGAAAAAGGAACGCGCCGTTTTGGGCGGTGATGTATATTACGATAAGAAGGTAGAGAATTTCCAACGGAGAAGGGATGTGGTCAAAGCCCCTGTCACTCCTGCCGCACCGGCTGAAATAAGCGAGAAGGAAATTGAGGATAAGATACGGGCTACGATGGCCAAGATACAGGCCCAAACCGCCAAGAGCGATCGTTCAAAATTCAGAAGGGGCAAGCGCGAAGCAGTACAGGAAAAACTGGCTGCCGAGCAGGAGGGTCAGAAGAATAGTAAGCTCCAGGTAGCTGAATTTATTTCAGTTTCGGAGTTGGCCAGCCTGATGAATATTGCACCGGTGCAGATCATACAAACCTGTATGCAATTGGGTGTTATCGTTTCCATTAACCAGCGTTTGGATGCTACCATTATCGAATTAGTTACCGCAGAGCATGGCTTTGAGGTTGAGTTCATTTCGGCTGCTGATCAAACCGCCTTTATCGAAGATGAACCGGATACACCTGAAAATCTTCAACCACGGGCGCCTATAGTTACCATCATGGGTCACGTTGACCACGGTAAAACATCCTTGCTGGATTATATTCGCAAAACGAATGTAGCTGGTAAAGAGGCCGGCGGAATTACCCAGCACATCGGCGCCTATGAAGTAACTACTGCTGATAACCGGAAAATTACCTTCCTCGATACACCGGGCCACGAAGCGTTTACCGCCATGCGGGCGCGCGGAGCTAAGGTAACGGACGTAGCTGTGATAGTTATCGCTGCTGACGATGCCGTGATGCCACAAACCCGTGAAGCCATCAACCACGCACAATCAGCCGGTGTGCCGATGATCTTTGCGTTCAACAAAATTGATAAGGATGGCGCTAACGCCAATAAGATACGTGAACAATTAGCCAGCATGAACTTGCTGGTGGAAGAATGGGGTGGTCCCTATCAATCGCAGGAAATTTCTGCTAAAAAGGGATTGAACATTGATTTGTTACTCGATAAAATTCTTATCCAGGCTGAATTGCTTGAACTAAAAGCAAATCCCGAAAAACATGCCAGTGGTTCGGTTATTGAAGCCACCTTGGATAAAGGGCGTGGTTACACCACTACTTTATTAGTACAAACAGGTACGCTTAGAATGGGTGATATTATTGTAGCTGGCCCATACTATGGCCGGGTAAAAGCCATGTTCGACTATACCGGGCATAAAATGAAGGAGGCCGGACCATCGGTTCCGGTACAGGTTCTTGGATTAAGCGGCGCACCGCAAGCCGGTGAAAAGTTCAAGGCATTTGAAAGTGAACAAGACGCGAAGGAACTTGCCAACAAGAGAGCGCAAATTGAACGTGAAACCGGAATAAGAACCAAGAAACACATTACGCTGGATGAGATCGGAAGACGATTGGCCTTGGGTAATTTCAAGGAATTAAACCTGATCCTGAAGGGAGACGTGGACGGCTCTGTAGAAGCATTGGCCGATTCGTTACTCAAACTTTCTACCGAAGAAATTCAAATTCGCATCATTCATAAGGGAGTCGGTGCGATTTCCGAATCGGATGTATTGTTGGCCACGGCCTCCGATGCCATTGTGATAGGATTTAATGTACGTCCATCACAAAACGCGAAGAAGATAGCTGATACGGAGAATATTGATATCCGGTTATATTCCATCATTTACAATGCCATTGAAGAGATCAAGAGCGCGATGGAAGGATTGCTGGAGCCTAAGATCGAGGAGAAAATTATTGGTAACCTGGATGTGAAGGATGCTATCCATGTTAGCAAGGTAGGAACCATTGCCGGTTGTTTTGTACGCGATGGAAGAATACTTAGCAGATCGAAAGTGCGCATTATTCGCGATGGTATCGTTATACATACCGGTGTAGTGTCCAGCTTAAAACGTTTTAAAGACGACGCTAAAGAAGTAGTGAGCGGATTAGATTGCGGCGTACAGATAAAAGACTATCAGGATATTGTGGTGGGCGATGTTATCGAGGTATTTGAAGAAATAGAGGTACAACGTAAGCTGTAGTTTACAGCCGGCTGTAAACAGTCATTGTTTTTTCAGCCGATATTTTACCCGACATAGATCGAGCATGGCTTAGGCCATGCTCAATCATTTTAGCACGGAGCGCAGTATCGTTCAATACCCTTAAAAGTGCATCGGCCATTTCTTCTGCACTCCACGGGTTGATGTAAAGTGAACTGACGCCACCAGCTTCCTCCATAGCGCCACCCTTGGTGGTTACTACCGGAACCTCGCTATAAAGCGCTTCCAGTACAGGTATACCAAATCCTTCATACAATGATGGGAATACAAAGGCATTGGCAGCTCGGTAAATAATGGGCAGGTCCTCGTTCGGTACTGAGATGATGATTTTTACCCGGCCTTGTAAATTTTTCCCGTCGATCAATTGTTCTATTTCCCTTTTCGTACTACCGGCAGAGCCGATAAGTACCAGCGATTCTTCCACTTTGTTTTGAATGAGCGAGAAAGCTTCTACTAGTGTTTTCTGGTTTTTGCGCGGGAAGAAGGAGCCGACATTAAGGATAAATTTCTCCGGTAGGCCATATTTGGCCTGGATTTCGGATTTTTGCTTTGGAGTTTCGGTTCTTAGAAAGCGTTCATCTACTGCCTGATATATCACCTCAATTTTACCCTCAGGTACTTGATAGAATTCAACCAAATCATTTTTGGTTTCCTGACTGACAGCAATGATCTTATTCGCGTGTTTGACAGCATATTCTGTTTTGAGCTGATAAAACTGCCGGTCAATAAAAGGGTATTGTTCAGTATGTTTAAGGAATATTACATCATGAACAGTAACCACTGACTTTATCCCGGAACGATGAATATTAAAGGGCAATTCATTGCTGAGTCCATGATATAAGTCCACACCGTCTTGATGTAGTTGTTGGGTCAAACCGTACGAACGCCAAAGTGAAAGAAACGACTTTTGAAATTTTGTTTCAGGAAGTATGAGCTTAAAATTCCCGTTCAACTCATGAAAGAGCTCTTCACTAATACCGGGCGAACAAAGCAAATAATCATTGTCCGGATAATAACGCATCAGGTCGTTCAATAATATACGTGCATAGTTTCCCAGCCCGGTTGAATTATTGAAAGCCCGTTTAGCGTCGAATGCCAGCTTCATGAAAACTTGTACTTGATAGCCCTGAAATATTTCTGAAATACCTCCCAACTTTGATAATAGCAAATGATCCATCCGGTATAGCCCTCAGTAAATCCAAGTTCAAAAAAATAGATCCTGACAAATTTGAAGGGAGGGCTGAATATCATCTTTGTCAGCAGGTATAATATGTTCCTTGATTTGAGGTGCTGCGCACTGATTGTTGCAAACTTTTCCTTTTGTGCTACAAAGGCCTGCTGGGTTGGATAGGTGTAATGAAGGATATCTCCCTCCAGGTGGCTAATGTTTGCACCGGGCATCAATGCAAATTTATCATGGGGATTAATTCCCGCCCAGGCACCCTTTGTTCGGTCCCACAGCCTTAGCTTTTTATCCGGGTACCATCCGCAAGTCCTTATCGGTTGACCGCAATAAAAATTCAACCGGTTAACGGTATAACCATCTGCCACCCATTTCCCCTTTACCTCGATGATGGACCGTCTTAGTTCGTCGCTTAAACATTCGTCTGCATCCAGGGAAAGTACACAGTCAAAACTTGCTTGTTCCTTAGCCCAATTCTTTTGTTGGATGTGCCCCTCAAATGCGTGTTCAATAACCCGTGCGCCTTTCGACTTCGCTATATAGGCGGTTTTATCTGCGGAAAACGAATCCACTACCAGCACCTCATCGGCAATTCCCTTTACCGAATCGATACACCTGGCGATGTTCTCCTCTTCGTTCAGGGTAATGATGACGACAGATAGTTTATTCATTCGGTTGCAGACGGTTCATAAGGATCATCAAAAAGATAATATAAAACCCGGTACCTATTTGCTCTTCGAAGGTGTCTTCGGTAAAAAATGAAGAAAACAGGATAAGATGAAAAACTAAAAATATCCAGTTTTTGTAATAGCCGGTGGCAAAGAGTGGAAACATAAAGGCAAAGAGGAATGCGGCTAATCCAATAATGCCGGTGGTAGCCAGTAACCAGATAAACTGGTTATGCGGTACGCGCCGGTTGCTGATGCTGATCTGGGGATAATCGCTATCGTATACCATATTGGTTTCCTTCTCTATATCACCCGAGCCTTTGCCGATAAGGATGTTTTGCTTCCACACCTTAATTCCGGCCTTCATGGATACGATCCGCATAGCATCCGAGTATTCATTGATATTGCCACTTTGGTATTGCTTCAAGTCATAATCCATGTAATTAAACTTGTTATGCAGGCTGGGTATGGTCCGGTAAGCCACCAGGGGCAAAAAGGCCAAAGCGACTAATAATACAGCTCCAACGAGGAACCTCCTTCGCTTGAATATTTGATAAAGGACCCAATAAAAAACACCCAGGTAGAGGGCTAACAATCCGCTTCGCACGGTAAGTATATGCAATGCAAGAAATATAAAAACGGCCATGATTATCAGTGGCCATTTTTCGGTTTCGTCAAAAAGAAAATATTTTTGCTCCAACACATATAAGCAGCAGAAAAAGGAAAACGCAAGCATTAGCGTATAGCGGATATGGCTGAATGGCATGGGTATACCGTTACCGCGATTAAAGGATTCAGTAATAGCCTGGTAGTTTAAATAATAGCGGATCAATACCACGATGGCGCTTATCACCATGGTAAATATAAATCCATGTATCAGCCACCGGAATTTTTTGTCATCCAATTTGCCCAAGGGTGCAAATGCAAGCGGCAATGCAATGTAGGGCAACTTTATCCTCACCCAATTAAGCCAGCTTTCCTTATCTTCCGAATAAATACCGGAGATAAAAACGATCAAAAAATACAAGGATAGAACGAGTAATTCCTTCTTGCGAAAATAGCTGCGGAAGGTGCCGGGGATGCCGTAAAAGATAAGCGAAAGGCCAAGGATGGCCATCATACCAATGCTTGCCAGGGCCCGGGAACAAACAAAACCAATAAAGATAAACTGGCAAAAAAGCACTATTAACCATTGCAGCTTGCCCTGGCTTAAAAATTTTCCGGCTAAAGTTTTATTGCTTACCACGTTCCTTTCAAAAAGGATTTTAATTTAGAGCATAAACATATAACACTTGACCCACAAAATTCCGGTTACTGACTTTAAAAATCTTGCCCGCACCATTTCCATCGTTGAAAATGAGGCGGAAGGTTTTGAGGATATCTTGCAACAACTTCATCCGCATGATATACCGGTTATAGGCTTTACAGGTCCTCCGGGGGCGGGTAAAAGCACCCTGTTAAACGCCGCCATTGGTATTTTATTGGCAGAAGGTAAAAAGGTTGGCCTGGTGTTGGTGGACCCCTCTTCACCCTTTAATCTTGGCGCTTTGCTTGGTGACAGGTTACGGATGAGTACTCACTTTACCAATCCCAATCTGTTTATCCGTTCGGTGGCTACACGCGGCTCGTTGGGTGGGTTGAGCGATAAAATAATTGAGGTGGTGGAAGTAATGAGGTCTTATCCATTCGATTATATATTTATTGAAACCGTGGGTGTGGGACAAAGCGAAGTGGAAATTGCAGGACTTGCGGATATAACAGTAGTGGTGCTGGTTCCCGAATCAGGAGATTCGGTACAGGCCATGAAGGCAGGGCTGATGGAAATAGCTGACATTTTTGTAATCAATAAAGCCGATAGGGCCGATGCTGAAGCACTGGTCAATTCCATTTCGAATCAATTGCAGATTAGTGGCAAGGAAGATATTCCGATACTAAAAACAGTAGCCGTTGAATCAAAGGGCATAAAGGAATTACTGGAAGAAATCATGAAGCAGAAAAATTCCGGGGCTAACAGCGAAAGAAAACTTGCCCTGCTTTCAGAAAAGGCCTTGCGCATTATCTCAAAAGGCCGGATGAAGGATTTTGACCAGCAGAAAATGAAGGCAGCCTTAGAGAAAGCAATGAGCGCCTCCAACTTCAACCTGTATGAATTCGTGAAGAAATACGCCCAGCGGTAAGATGATCTACCAGCTTAACATTGATGAATTTTTAAAACAATCCAGGGAACAGCTAATACTGGACGTCCGTTCAGAGGGTGAATACAATTACGGGCGGATAGTCGGCGCAACCAACCTACCATTGTTCAATAATGAGGAACGGAAAATTGTAGGTACTGCTTATAAACAAAAGGGGCGGGAAGAGGCAATCCTGATAGGGATGGACTTCGTTGGAAAAAAGATGAGCGAGTTCGTTCGTTTTGCCCGAGAACACGCTACTGGTAAAAAAATATTCGTCCATTGCTGGCGCGGTGGTATGCGGAGCGAGGGCATGGCCTGGCTAATGAACCTGAACGGGTTTGAAGTTGGCATTTTGAAGGGAGGTTATAAATCATACCGGCATCATGCACTTGATATACTTTCAAAAAATTTCCGGTTTATTGTATTAGGTGGAAGAACCGGTAGCGGTAAAACAAAAATACTACAACATCTGAGGGAAACGGGCGAACAGGTACTTGATCTGGAAGCTCTCGCTAATCATAAAGGCTCTGCCTTTGGCGCTATCGGTCAGTTGCCGCAACCATCTACAGAACAATTCGAAAATCTTCTTTCCGAAGAAATGGATAAGCTGGATATAAATAAACCCATTTGGCTCGAAGATGAAAGTAAGACCATCGGAAAGGTATTCCTCGACCTTAATTTCTGGAATAATATGAAAGCCGCCCCGCTTGTTGTAATAGATTTACCATTAAAAAAGCGGGTGAAAAATTTAATGAATGAATATGGAACTTATCCGGCACAGTCATTGAAAGAATCCTTCGAAAAAATAGAACGGCGATTAGGCGGTGAACAATGTAAAAATGCGATTAGTGCTATACAATCCGGCGATATTGAGCAAGCCACCAGAATAGCCTTGCATTATTACGACAAGGCATACGACAAAAGCATTGCCATGAACGAACACCGGGAAATAACCAGACTTGCCTTTGATGACGATGACGAAAAGAATATTGCCCAAGCATTAGTGGCTGAAGTAAAAAAACAATATGGAAATTAAGCTTACGCATTTTTCGCATGGCTCCGGTTGTGGCTGCAAAGTGGCACCTGCCGTACTGGAAGAAATTTTAAAGGACTCTGGTGAAACATTTTTTTCAAAAAACCTGTTGGTGGGTAATGAAACTAAAGATGATGCCGCCGTTTATGATATGGGCAACGGCACCGCGCTAATAAGCACCGTTGATTTCTTTACCCCCATCGTGAACAACCCCTTTGATTACGGACGAATTGCCGCTGCCAATGCCTTAAGCGATGTATACGCCATGGGTGGCAAACCGTTTATGGCCATTGCTATACTAGGCCTGCCCGTTGAAAAAATACCGACTGAAGTAGCAAGGCAAATAATTGCCGGTGCCAGGGCTATTTGCAACCAGGCGCAAGTGGTATTAGCCGGTGGCCATACCATTGATGCACCGGAACCCTTTTTTGGCTTATCCGTAAATGGCAATGTAGAGATAAGGAATTTGAGGAAGAATTCTACGGCGCGTGAGGGTGATCTGCTTTATCTCACCAAAGCAATCGGCACGGGTATATTGAGTACCGCATTGAAAAGGGACTTGATAAAGGAAGATGACATACGCGAAGCGGTGGAGCAAATGAGTACACTTAATAAATTTGGTGAAGAGGCTGGGAAACCTGATTTTGTCCATGCCATGACCGATGTAACCGGGTTTGGATTATTGGGGCATTTGATCGAAATGTGTGAGGGTGCAGGACTATCTGCTGAAATTGAGTATGCAAAAGTGCCTTTAATGACAAGTGTAAAGGAACTAGCCGGTAAATTTATTTATGCGGACAACACTATGCGCAATTGGAAAAGCTATGAACCCAAAGTAAGGGGAATCAGCGGCGAATCGCTCCTTACGCTTTGTGACCCGCAAACCAATGGAGGGCTATTAATAGCTGTGGCGGAGCAAGATAAAAATGCCTTTAGAGCGTTAGCAACCAATAACGGATTAACTCCGCAATGTATAGGCAGAATGATGGGCCGCAAAGCCATTATTGTTGAAATTAGTTAAAGCTAAATAATTGATAGCCACTGGTTAATTGATTAAATGCATTGTATTAATCCGTAAACCTGTGGCCATGCATTTATCCCTAATCTTCCGCTTTTTTAATAATAATATTAATTTTGACCCGCAAGAACACGGTATTCTTCTCTCCAAAAGTTTGGTTTCTCGTCTCTTGTTTATTTCTAAATTCAAAAATTATAAAAATGAAAGCTGCACCTAACACGGTAGTAAAGATCACTTATGAATTGCGGACTGACCCAAACGGCCAGGTAATGGATGCTGCCGATAAGGATTCTCCCTTTACTTTCCTTTTCGGCCACGGAAATGTGCTGGAACTATTTGAAAAAAATCTGGAAGGCCTGATTGCCGGTAATCAATTTCATTTTACATTGACCCCAGAAGAAGGCTATGGCGAATATGACGAGAAAGCCGTTGTTGAATTAGATAAAAAGGTATTTGCGGTAGATGGCGTTGTCCAACAGGAAATGCTTTATGTTGGAAACGTGGTGCCGTTGCAAGACCAGGATGGTAATCCTTTCCAGGGCCGGATAGTAAATATTGTTGGAGATAAGGTGACCATCGACCTCAACCACCCTTTTGCCGGTAAACCACTGTATTTTAGCGGTAGCGTTTTAGAGGTCCGCGAGGCCAATCAAACGGAATTAGATCACGGTCATGTGCATGAGCATGGCGACCATAGTCATCATTAGAAAGTGACTGGTTTCTAATAATTCAACACCTTCATATTCTTCATCTTCCGCATTTGGGTGCGGATAATCTTTTGCGTTTCGGTATCATCCTCGTCTAGGTGGATGATTTCCTTTAAGTTTTCAGGAACGGCAGGGGTTATTTCTGGGTTAAAGAATCCAAAGCCTTTGTAGGTATTTTTTTCTATCCATACGGCGGAATGCTCTTCGGGGTGTATGCCCTCGCCAATAATGAAGAAATTCGGATGCCGGTATAAATACTTCCTTACCGCCTTTTCCATACTGGTATTAAAGGCCATCAGCTTCTTTTCATCCAGTCCCTTTTCCTTCATCCGCGAACGTACGGCGAACCAGGAGTGCAGGTTGTTTTCGCCAATTATCCTTTCCAGTACTTTGTTAGCTGCCCCCTTGGAGGGAAACCGCATAACGGCTTCTCCATTGGGCCAATCAAGCAGGTGAATCTTAAGCTGGGTATAGCCCTGTTCATCCGGGTCTAAAAAAATACCATGCGTGGCAGTTTGTATTTTGGGTTTCTTATTGAACTCGGGCGTATGGCTTTTTAATTCGCGGTAAGCTATCAAACGTGCTATCAATTCATTGCCGGATAATTCATAGTCAATGGTGCGTACCAGCTCAAACATCCTTTTGTGTTCAGGGTCAACCGAGGGTATGGAAAATTCATTGATCACCTTGCGGCGTATATTCTTAACCCCTTCGAGGTAAAGTACCTTCCCCACTTCATCCCTGAAATAAAAAACGCCGGCATCTTCCGGCAGCTTTTCAATTTCGGCCTTTGAAAGATATGGTGGCAGCAGGTCCGCATCGATACCGTGATTTAACTCTATTTCAATATGCTTGGCGGATGAGGTTTTGGCAAGTATCATTTCCAGCAACTTTACCGTTGCCTCGGCATCTCCCTTGGCGCGGTGCCTGTCCGTGATCTCAATGCCCAGGCTATCACAAATGTTGCCCAGGCTGTATGAATTAAAGCCCGGCAGAACCTTTCGGGCAGTTGTTTGCGGTTGAAATCAATGCCCAGCCTTTTAAATTCCTGGCGTATCATACCAAAGTCGAACTTCACATTATGCGCTACAAAGATGTTTTCGTGGGTAAGCTGCAAAAGCTTTTCATGTATCTCTTCGAATAAGGGGGCGCCCTGTACCATTTCCTCAGTAATGCCGGTAAGTTTGGTAACGTAGGGGTCAATGGGCCGCTTTGGATTGACCAGGGTGCTAAAGGAGTCGGTTATTTGGGTGCCATCAAACACCACGATGGCAATTTCAATCACCCGATCCAACGAAGGGCTGCCGCCCGTGGTCTCCACGTCTATAATGGCATACATTGGAGGTGAAAATAGTTATTTGCCGAAAACATTTTTTAATATCGTAGGGTGAAAAACAGCCTTCGACTTATTTTTCTTCTTTCTCTTATCTTAGAAGCACTTTGTTCGAGTGCACAGCTCATAGAGGACGAGGACACCACTACTAACCAGCCCTTTTTTAAGGCTACCCGGTTCAACAGCCGTTGCTTTGTGGCAGTAGATGGGATAGTAGGCCAAATAGTGAAAAAGGATGTGACGATGATCACAGGATTCAGCCTTAATTGGGTGGTGAATCATAAATACGTTACCCGAGCTTATTTTGATCTATTGGGTCTGCCGCTGAATGTTCAACCTACAGTGTATCCCGACCATCAGGGCACCACGCTTAATCTTACCTATCAATACGCTGGCTTGGGGTTTGGCTATATATTTTATAGCAATAAATTGTTTTCCATTCAACCCGAACTGGACGGAGGCTGGGCTATGGGCAAATATGCCATTAGCGGACAAAATTACCGGAGCGATTTCGCCATGTTCATTCCAACCGTTTATGGCACGTGCAATGTCAGTAAATACTTCCGGGTGGGGATAGGGCTTAATTACCGTATCAGTGCGGGTTCTACACTTGCCGGGCTTAAAGATGCCGATATGAGCGGTATCGGCGGCCTGGTGTTTGTGCGATTTGGTACATTTTGAAACCGATAGAAATAAAAACAGCTCCGATTACTCGGAGCTGTGGCAGTGTCGGAGGGATAAATCTGCGATAACCTATCTCTTAACCTACTGCACTACTACTTGCGTAGTTATCTTTTGGCCGTTACATACAGCCTCTAAAACGTACGATCCTGCGGAAATTGCGGGCGGCAAGGTAATATCTTTGTTAAACGTTGAGTTGTTACTCTTTACAATTTCATTATAAATCTCCTTGCCACTCATATCCGTCATACGTAACTGTACATTGGCAGGTTGCCTTGTGTTAAAAGATATATGAAATTGGCCATTATTGGGGTTGGGGAATAGCTGCAAATTCGAAACCGCCTCGATGCCTGACAAGCCGGTTGTGCCATGCGATGGCTCCTTTTCGCTAGCCATAGAGATGTTTTGCGTTTGCCTAATCTCTATTTGGCTACCATTTATTCCCATCATTTCCTGGATCAGGTTGGCCCTTTCTTCAGGCGTAAAGTTGCTGAAATCAATATCCAACTCAGTATTTGAGCCTGTTTTGCCTTCTCCCCTTTCTAGCACCGTTACTTTTTCCTGAGCAAAGTTGCTATTAGTATGCAGTTGCTTTATTTCCACTTTCCTATCTTTTTTATCCAGCATTTCCTGGATCAGCGCGGCTCTTTCTTCCGGCGAGAAATTTTCGAAGGCAATATCCAGGTCGGTTTTCCCTCCGGCACTCCCTTCTTCCCTTTCGATGATGATGATCTTTTTAGATTTTTTATTGCCTGATTGACCGGGAGACATCGCCGTGTCTATCAACATTGGCAAGTCGGGAATATCCAATTTATTTTCCTTGATAAAGGCATCCATTTCTTCTTTGGTAGAAAAAGTTTTGTCAATTACCTGCTTATTACCATTCTCATCCCTTATTATGTTGATGTGATATTTTTCCTTATCAACTTTTTCATCGGTTGACTGGGCCGAAAGATTCAGGGATGTGGCGACGACAACCACCAACAGCAGCGCCGTCGCAATACCGGATAGTGTTTTCATGTGTGTGTTTTATGGTTAAATAATATTGCGATACAAAGGTCCCTCCAAACCGCGTGGTTTTGCGTTAACGGGGGGTTAAAGCAGGTTAATGAAAAGTTAAAGTGATAAAGAATAAAATCTATGAATTAATTTTGAATGGACTAACGAACAGATGAAATCAAAGCATAGCATACGCATACTGATCGGCCTGATGAGCCTGGCTTTGCTGGGAGTAATGGTTATCCAGTTCCTCTGGATCAAAAATGCCATTCATCTTAAGCAGGAGCAATTTGACCATAGCGTTAACGTGGCCATGACGCATGTTTCCGTTGACCTGGAAAATAGGTATGGAGTACATTTTATTGCGGAGCAACTGGAAAAAGACTCTACCGTACGCAAGCAAATGCAGCAGAGCGACCCTGGTTTCTACAAATTCATGATCTCGGTAGATGATGACAAGCAAAAGGCCGATGTTGAAGTAGAGCCGGATGACAGCACAGTAGGTGTTAATGGCAATGATGAGGACACCGGCCCCGCGTGGGATAATCGGCGCGATAGTAGCAATGAGGTAAGAATTAATATAAACGATGGAAGGAATGACCAAATAGTGATCACTAAAAGTGTGCTGATGCCACAACCAGCAAGGCCAGCTGATCCAGGTTCGCCCTATGCACAGATAAAAACCAACCTGATCAAAATAGTAAATAATGTGGCTGATGAATACGAGATGAGCAAGATGAATGCCAGTGGGGTTTATGACGTGATCGATTCGCAGAAAATATATAATGCCATCCGCAAAGAGTTCCAGCGCCAGGGGCTGCCCCAGGATTTTATCTTTGCCACCTACTGTACGGAGGGCGATACTCTCATAATCAACAAATCATGCACCGGTAACCCGCTTGATATTTACGATTATAAATCGCCCTTGCTTGCCACCGATTTTATTAAGGAAAGCACCTTACTGCTTATTAACTTCCCCTCCCGCTTACGGTATATATTTTCGTCGTTAGCGGGTATGCTGGCGCTTTCGTTTTTCTTTACCCTCACCATCATCCTTGCATTTACTTATTCGCTGCATGTTATCTTTAAACAAAAGAAGCTCTCCGACATCACCAACGATTTTATTAATAACATGACCCACGAGCTTAAAACACCTCTGGCCACTATTTCCATGACCGCTGATACATTAGGGCTGGCAGCAATTAACAACGGCTCTGAAAAGGTGAATGAATACTCGGGCATGATAAAAAATGAGGTTAAAAAACTTTCGCGCCACGTTGATAGAATCCTGGAAGCAGCAGTTTTAGAACGTAACGGAAACAGCAGTCAAAAAGAAGTGATCAGCCTTAACCAGTTGATAGAGGACGAAGTGAAGATATTTGAACCGATAGTGCAGCAACGAAATGGCAAACTGGGAAAAGAATTACCATCCACAACCCTAAATATTTATGCCAACAAAGACCTTTTTCGCGGTGCAATATGTAACCTGTTGGATAATGCAGTGAAGTATTCGAAAGAGGTGCCGGAAATAAAAATTTCATTGCAGAAAATAGGGGAAAGGGCCTTGCTTAGCGTGGCAGATACCGGTTTGGGCATCAGTAAAGGCGACCAAAAAATGATATTCGAAAAATTCTACCGGGCAAATACAGGCAATCGGCATGATGTAAAGGGATTTGGATTGGGTTTAAGCTTCTTAAAAACGGTAGTCGAAAATGCCGGTGGCAGGGTTTGGGTAAATAGCGAACCGGGTAAGGGCAGCAAGTTTTTTGTTGAACTCCCTCTTTAAGTCTAATGGAAGAAAAAAGAAAACGCATCCTCTTAGTGGAAGACGACCAGGGTTTCGGTAAGATATTAAAGGATTACCTGACCCTCAATGCCTATGAGGTTGTACACATGAAGGATGGCGTTGACGGCTGGTACACTTTTCGCAACCACCATTTCGATCTTTGTATCCTCGATATCATGATGCCGAAACGGGATGGCTATGAATTAGCAGAGCAAATAAGAAAGGAGAACCGGACTGTGCCCATTTTTTTCCTGACCTCCAAGATGCGCAAGGACGATATGCTCAACGGCTATAAAACCGGGGCCGATGATTATATCGTAAAGCCGGTGGATGCAGATATACTGATGCATAAGATAAAGGCCATTTTAAAGCGCACCGGTGAGAATATTACACCATCGGTTGAGCAAAAGAATTTCAGGATAGGTAAGTATCAGTTCAATTATTTATCACGCAACCTTTCGCTGGATGGCAATAAACAGGTGCTTTCACCCAAAGAAGCTGACTTACTTTGTATGTTTTGCCAGCACCTTAACCTGATGATTACCCGCGAAGAAATACTGCGCAACATCTGGAAGGAAGTAAACTATTTTACCGGGCGGAGCCTGGATGTATATGTATTCAAACTGCGCAAATACCTGCGCCATGACCCCAATATCCAACTCCTCAACCGGCACAAAAGCGGGTATGTGATGGAAGTGATAAAATAATTTTTTGTAGGGGCTTAAAATTTTAAGCCCCTACAAAAAATTATCAATCACTTTCCTTCCTGAAATATCTTACCGGGGTTCAGAATATTATTGGGGTCGAATGCTTTTTTAATATTCCGCATCAGTTCAAGCTGCACTTCCCGGAATTTAATGTCCATATAAGGTATCTGTATCCATCCTATGCCGTGCTCGCCGGAAATGGTGCCTCCCAATGCCACCACCTTTTCAAAAATTTCGCGGATACCTTTTGGCACTTCATTTTTCCAGTAATCATCGCTTAACTGGTCTTTAAGGATGCGCACATGCACATTGCCATCTCCGGCATGGCCATAGCATACCGAACGGAAATTATATTTCTTTC
>Ga0302280_1001738_pt1 | contig 17560 bp, 16 predicted proteins | sample III_Fen_E1_1_FD_198771 | JGI IMG/M metagenome (GOLD analysis project Ga0302280, IMG submission 198771) | Peat permafrost microbial communities from Stordalen Mire near Abisko, Sweden - III_Fen_E1_1 | ecosystem: Environmental > Terrestrial > Soil > Wetlands > Permafrost | place: Sweden: Abisko... | reverse complement strand
CTTCACATGGTCATTTGAACACTTTTAAATATTTGCATGAGAACGGATGTCCTTGTGATAAACAAAAAATATATGATAGTATTGAGGAGAACAACTGTAAAGAGTATGGCCGGAAATGGAGTCTAACCAAAACATATGATAGTACGGCCGTAAACAATCGTTTAGAGATACTCAAATATCTACACGAAAATTGATGACCCACCACAAATTAATCACATCTTATCATTTTTTTTACGTTGTGTTCATAATTAAAAATATTGAATATCGAATTGTTTATGTATCTATTAGTCATATCATAAAAGTACCCATCAAATAGAGGTATGACCGATCTCTTATTAGTCATTCCTCAAGAACTACTGCATTTGACACTAAATTTGTTAGATGTATCTACGATGTTCTCTCTATCACTAACGTCCAAAAAATACAGACAACATTCCATGATCAATTCATTACTAACCAACAGATTAGAAACTATCAAGAAAAAATTAGCAACAACCATAACCACAAAATCAATATCAATAAAAATATACAATAACATCAACAATATCCATGTCATCCATTTAGATGCGATAGGCAATCATTATGTAAACTTATTCAAATGGTTCCTAAACGAGAATGATGTTTATATGATCAAAGATGAGTTTTATCTGGTGAAATGTTGTGAGACCGGTAATCTTGCCATTGTGAGGTATCTACATGAAAATCTTCATAAAAATCTTCATGTTGGATTTAATTGGAATATTTGGTATCGCCCTACATTTGCTGCTATCGAACACGGTCATTTAGAGGTACTAAAATATTTACGAATAAAAGTCTGGAACGTAGATGATGCAATTCGTGAGGAAGCTTGTGTAATCGCCGCTGGAAATGGTCGTTTAGAGATTCTGAAATATCTGCATGAAAATGGGTATTCATTCGGTGACCAAGCATGTTTTTATGCTGCATCAAACGGTCATTTAGAAGTGGTCAAATATCTACATCTAAATAAAACAGAAGATCGCCTTTGTTGGGATCGAATTTCATGTGAAGCTGCTGCTGAGAATGGGTATTTAGAAGTTCTGAAGTATCTACATGATAATGGATGTCCATGGGACGATGATACGTGTCATGGTGCTGCGAGAGGTGGGCATTTAGGGATTCTAATGTATTTACATGCAAATGGATGTCCTTGGAATAGTTATACATGTGGGATTGCTGTCATGAAGGGTCATTACGATGTACTAAAATATCTACATGAAAACGGTTGTTCTTGGAACGTGAATTCGTGTACAAATGCTGCCAGAAACGGCGATTTGAACGTTCTCGAATATCTACATGAAAATGGATGCCCATGGGATAAAAATGCATGCGAATACGCAGTCATAGAGGGTCATTACGATGTACTAAAATACCTACATGAAAACGGATGTCCATGGGAAAGGCGAATAATATATGATCATGCTATTACGAATAATCGCGTAGAGATACTCAAATATTTAGAACAAAATGGATGTTGCTGGAATGATGAATCGTGTTCTAGAGCTGCATTTTATGGTAGTTTTGATATTCTTAGATATCTACATGAAAACGGAGCTTTTTGGAACGCAACTACTATGAAAGACGCCGTATATGGTTATAAATACAATAGTACCTCTACATATATCGAAATTATCAACTATCTATACAAAAATGGTTGTCCAGAATAACACAACAGATAAAACTATTCCATCATAGATCAATCGCATGATTGATTAGTAATTTGTATGTCGTCTCTTCTTTACGATTCGACCAGTAAATTTTGCACAAACTGTACCATGCCAACCCTATCAATACACCCCCAATGATTACCGGAACGATACCAACAAAATAACACCCCATGTAGAAATGAATTGCTTGATCATTGTAACAAATCAACCTATCAGTAACATTATCACATCGATCATCAAAAACACATCCGGTAGTCATATTATAGGTTTGGTAAAAAGAGGAATAGTAACATCCGTAGCCAAAACCAATACTAGCCAAATAAGTCACAATTGGGAATACTATCACAAGTAACCATTTAAAATACGTTTTCATCCTAAGTACGATCACCTTATTTGAAGATGGTTGTTTGTCATAAGATGACTAAATACTATCGATTTCAATTTTTTCTCTACCAAAAAATTTGAAGATTTTAATATATCGATCGGCCAATCAATCAACAATACAATACAACATTCAAATGACAACACCTAATGATAGGTTTTTGTTGTGTATCCCACGTGAACTATTACTACTGATATCACAGCTTCTGAATCCATCCATGATATTTTCTCTAAGTCGATCTTCTAAAAAGTATCTACAGCTGTCAATACAATCTCTGTCCAAATCTAGTATGAAAGATATACAACTAGACGCCATCATCAATGGATATTGTAGACTATTCAAATGGCTCGTAAACACAAAAGAGGTCAGAACATCTATAAAATCTTATTACGAAGGTATGCATCATAATTACACAAGAGTCGCGATCGAATATGATCAGTTGGAGATTCTTGACTATCTACGTGTTACGTGTAAATGGTCGCGAGACTAGAACTGAAATCACTAATTGGTACTTGTACAGTCATTCATCAAGAACTGAACGGTATGATCATCATTCATATGCGATTAAAGCGGCGATTCATGGTCGATTAGAGATCCTAAAATACCTTTATAAAACAAGTGATAATAATCATTGGAATGATTTCCCTTGTATTAACGCGGCATCATACGGTCATTTAGAGATTATAAAATACCTGTATGATCTTAATAGGAGTAATTTGCAAAATACGAAAGATTGCATAAGAAATGCGGCAAATAATGGACATTTAGAAATCATTAAATATCTACGCGAGGACAGATATTTTATCAACAATCTTAGTTCTTGGGATCAATTTGCTTGTTATAATGCCAGTAAGAATAAACATCTAGATATCCTAAAGTATCTACATGAAAAGGGATGTCCATGGGATTACATGTCATGCACGAATGCAGCCGAAAATGGTGATTTCGAAATACTGAAATATCTACATGAAAATGGATGTCCATGGGATTACATGTCATGTACGAATGCAGCCAAAAATGGTGATTTCGAAATGCTGAAATATCTACATGAAAACGGTTGCTCTTGGAATAAAAATACATGTTATGCTGCTGCTCAAAACGGTCATTTAGAGATTCTGAAATATCTTCGCGAAAACGGATGCGAATGGGAGCTACACCCTCGTCAAGGTAGGACATGGCAGGAAACAGTTTTTGAATGTGCTATTAACAATAATCACTCGGAAATTGTGCAGTATATTCGTGATAATGGAGATGGGATTGTATGTGGTGACACTACGTGTGGTTATTGTATGAGATCATTATAAAAATTGAACATTGCAACATATTGTTTATCTTTACACTAGAATGTTAACATAACTATCCTTCAATGAATTCATCTCTCGGTCTTGAAGATATATTGTTATTGATCCCACTCGAACTATTTTTAGTGATACTAAATTTATCGGACACATCGACGATATTTTCACTATCCAGAATATCCAAAAAGTATCTAAATTACAAAACAATCCGGACATTTATTGTTGGCAATACCATCGAAACGATCCATTTGAACGCCGTATCTAACGGGTATCTCGACCAGTTCCGATGGCTCTTACCTGTCATAGAACCAATTTGGACTGCCAATAGAAAAATTTGTTGGCTACATGTGACCAATATACGAGAGGCGGCTGCCAAACACAATCAAATACAAATTCTCAAATCTCTTCACAAAAATAAATGCGGTTGGAGCAAAGCGACCTTTGATAGTGCCGTTATGAATGGTAATCTGGAAGTTCTGAAATATCTGCATGAGACCTCCGGATGTTATTGGAACAAAACTACCATTATTCTCGCGATCAAAGGAGGTCATTTGAATGTACTAAAATACCTACACGAAAACAAATGCCCGTGGGATATTTTTGCATACGAAACTGCCGTAACAACTGGCCATCTAGAGATTTTAAGATACCTCCACGAAAACGGATGCGAAAGATCTAGACGCTCCTGTACAAAAGCCGCTAAGAACGGTCACCTTGAAATGCTAAAGTACCTACATGAAACTTGTCACCCTTGGGATAAGTTTGCATATAGTGCAGCAGCTTTAAACGGTCATCTGGATATTTTAAAATATCTCTACGAAAACAGATGTCCCAGACAACGGCGCGGAGATTATTGGCCATGTTACAACGCTGCACTGAACGGTCATTTAGAATGTCTACAATACCTTCATGAACACGGGTTCGAATGGGACGCATGGGCGTGTGCCAAGGCTGCGATAAACGGTCATTTAGAAGTTCTCAAGTATCTTTATGAAAACGGATGCCCTCTGAATGAATCAACCTATTATGGTGCAGCAAAAAACGGTCATTTAGAATGTCTACAATATCTGCACGAAAATAAATGCCCCTGGAATGCAATCTCTTGTTGGCTTGCAGCAAAAAACGGTCATTTAGAATGTCTACAATACCTATATGTAAATGGATGTCCTTTGATCGAAAATACATTAACCGATGCAGCTCGTAACGGCCATTTAGAAGTTGTCAAATACTTGCACGAAAACAAATGTCCGGCAAACAGATACGGTTGCTGTGCGGTTGTATGTCAAAACGGTCATTTAGAGATTCTCAAATATCTACGTGAGAATGGTTATCCATGGAGTTGTTGGTCACGTACAAATGCAGCTAGAAACGGGCATACAGAAATTTTACAATACCTTAATGAGAATGGGTGTCCTGGTAGATAACCGTACTAAAATTTGAATATCTGAATGTTTGCTTATTACATTATGTTATCATCCATTCATTATCAAAATCAATGGATTCCTTATTGTTCATACCCAATGAATTGTTATCGATAGTACTACACCTTTCGGATATGGCTTCGATATTTTCACTGAGTCGATCCGCATCTAAATATGAGTCCCATAAGATGATACGTTTATTTTTAAAACAAAGTCTTGAAAATATTCACTTAAATGCGATATCTAACAACCATCTCACCCTATTTAAATGGCTCATGAACAAAAGCGAGATCAAATCAATCGCCGATATTGGATACACATTCGAGGCTGTTAGGTCAAATCACATTGATATGCTAAAACATCTACACTACAACGGTTGTCCTTTTAGTGTATTACTCTGTATCTACAAGGCTGCCCAAATTGGTAGTTTAAATATAATCAAATATTTTCACAATAAAGGATGCACATTGGATCAAAATGTATACACGGTCGCGGTCGCAAATGGTCAAATGGAGATTGTCAAGTATCTTTATGAGAATAATTGCCCTATGAATGAACATATATGTATTGATGCTGCCGCAAATGGTCATTTAGAAGTTCTGAAATATCTACAACAAAATGGATGTGTTGTGAATAGTTATACCCTTTTGAATGCTGCTAGAACAGGTCAATTGGAAATCATTAAGTATCTGCACCAAAATGGTTGTCCTATAGATCAACGGGCTTGCACAAATGCTGCCGAATCTGGTCATTTAGATGTTCTCAAATATTTACACGAAAATGGGTGTTATTGGGATGCATGGGCCTGTACATATGCCGCGGAGAATGGTCATTTAGATGTTGTGAAGTATCTTTGTGAAAATGGATGTCCATTGAATGAATGGGGGTGTGTATATGCTTGCGAGAACGGCCATCTAGAGATACTCAAATATTTATGTGAACATGGATGTCCCTTGAACAAGGACAATTGCAAGTATGCCGCGATAAATCATGTAGAAATCCTAAAATATCTTCATGATAATAAATGTCCATGGAACATGAATACAAGTAATGATCAATTAGAGATCATCAAGTATCTTCATGAAAGCGGATGTCGTTGGGAGCAATATCATGGTATATACAAAGTGCAGGCTTGTAATTTGGAGGTCCTAAAATATCTCCATGAAATTGGTTGTGAATTTGATATCAATGCGTGTGTAGAGGCTGCCGAGAATGGTAAAACAAATATTCTGAAATATCTCCGTGAAAATGATTGTGATTGGTACGATAATGCATGTGTCAATTCTGCTAAGAACGGACATTTAGAAAACCTAAAATATCTTCATGAGAGTGGATGCGGGATGAACCAAAAAACATCTGTAGAAACTGCCGCTGCCCATGGTCAATTGGAGTCCCTGAAATATCTACACGAAATTGGGTTTCCATTAGCTAATACACAGGCGATTGCATTTGCTGCTGTGAACGGTCATTTAGAAGTTCTGAAGTATCTTTACAAAAATGGTTGTCACTAATTTTGATGATTTTACTTTATATACCGTTACCTTTGAGTGTTCCGTCGAGTAGTCCAGAATAGTTTTTTTGTTCAAGACCTATCGTACCTAATTGGCATTTAACTAAAGATGCGACTGTTGATGGTTTGTAAATCTTGCAGATTTTCAAAGTACACGACATCCCGCTATGATTGTTTCTGTCCAATAGGAATTCACTCTCTACTTCATATGCACACGGAATGACGTTCGGTTTGAATCCCGCAATAATAGTCGGTGCCAAAAGCTTTTCTACAAACACATTGGAGATCGGAAGAACCTCGCCAGCACTGGGGACAAGTCCTTGAGGGTAGATGATGACATTTCGGCTGATCCCGGCTGTCAACGATCTAAGCATCTTTTCGGTGGGATTTAGATTGTTTGGATCCTTAATACGTCCGACCGGTATGAATTCAGGGACAGATGTAATCTTGTTCTTGAGCCAATCTGGGACCGATGCAAACTGGGCAGGATTTCCGAACAAAATGAAATGGGGCAGATTTAAGTGACTCATCACAAATGCATCTGGGATCGGGGATCTGTGACTTAAAAGGAAGAAATTAACTATCGGTTGCGTGGTCTGATCACTTCCGATGGTCGCTAGATTATCTAAACCTTCTACATTGACAATCATCCCTTCATTTAGAGCCCATATCCTTAGACATTCTGAAAGTTGTGTTGTAAACGGTGTTGAATTGATTTGGATGGTAGAGTATTTGTTGTTGTATAATGTCCCGAGGAGTTTACAACTATCTAAACCGTGCGAAGGTTTCATAGGTGCTATCGTATGTACGGATTTTCCCATAGATGTTAACAAGGAGACTACCGCTTTAAAATAATCTGACCATGCATAGACCCGTGCCGCTTTTTGTTTCTGATCAGAATCTTCTTGGAATGATGTCGCGGAACATTTTAACCAATTTTCATAGTGACTCTTCATAATGGTATACAGATCATTAAAAGACGGCTTGCAACATGAAGCACCACTATCATCGACGTGAGTTGTACTCGCTACGATCTTATCAATACTAAAATCAATGTATTTTATGAATTCAGTCTGTCTTACTTTGATGCCGATGATTCTTTTCCTATGAAAATCCGAAATATGTTTGTCCCAAGTCTGAATGTATATTAGATCGTCATCGGTCAAAGATTCTTCATTATTGCATTTTTCAATGATGTTCTCATAAAAATCCTGATACGAATGAACCTTTTTGATCATTGGATGAGATGTTTTATTGAATCGTAACTGTTATGAGGATCTCATCGAATTTCATTTTCAAACTTTTTACTCGGGAGGCCTTATTGTTATTTCGTCGTATTCCGCATCCAATTCCATGGGCATCCATTGGCATCCATGTTCGTAGAGATATTTGAGTATTTCAGAGTGATTGTATTGTATGGCAGCATAATTTGCAGAATCGTCCCATGGACATCCATTCTCATGAAGATATTTTAGAATCTCCAAATGTCCACCTGCAGCCGCACTATAACACGCGCTCTCATCCCACGGACAACCATTTTCATGAAGATATTTTAGTATATCTAAGTAACCACCTGCAGCCGCACTATCACACGAATTCTCATTCCATTGACATCCAACGGTTTCATGGAGATATCTTAATATTTCAAAATGTCCACCTTCAGCCGCACTATCGCATGCCCATTCATCCGAGGGACATCCATTCGCATGTAACCACTTAATAATCTCAAAATGACCATTTGATGCTGCATAATAATACTCTCTATGATTCCAGAATCTTCTATTTATATGTAGTAGTTTTAAGATATCCAAGTAACCATGTTCGGCAGCACATAGACATGCCCTATCGTCCCATGGACAACCATTTTCGTGAAGATATGTTATGAGTCGAAAATTTCCACCCTCGACTGCACTGTCAAATGTTAATGGATCCCAATCCCAATTACATCCGTTTTCGCGAAGATATATTAGGACGTCAAAGTATCCCCTTTTGGCGGCAGCGGAACAAAATTGCAAATGGGTCATTTGGGAGATATGACATACATTCTCATGTATCCATTTTATGATGTGTAAGTGTCCTTTTTCGATTGCAGCGCTCATGACAGTAGATATAGTATTTTCGCAAAATATCGTATTGGCAGCCAAATATTTTAGGATCTCTAAATTACCTGATGCTACGGCTTCTATGATGTATCTCATTATGGTCCTATTGTAGATGGTGATAAAAGGTCGTTTTGTGTTTGAAAATATCCATTTGAATAGCTCTGTATGTTTATCAATGATCGCATCAATTAGAATGACTGATATCACATTATTATTCATTGTGTCAAACTTATAATGAAATTTGGATATACGTTGGAGCGAAAATTTGGACGGTCTGTCTAGGAAAGATACAACTATAGACAATAATTCTTTCGGAATATGAGATAATATGCTCATTATGTGATCTATAACAGGAATAATATGTTACACAATACACAAACGAAAGTATCATCAATTTTTTGAATGTGAATTTATTTTGATGATAGCGACAAAATAAAGAAAAACAAATATGTAACAACATCTGACAACAAAGGGTTCCTCCGAAACTCTGAATTAAATGCAATCTGTAAATTTAATCTTCTCTTTTTTGTGCCAGAGTAAATCAATAGGGGTAGTGAGCCCTGGCGAAACGCAGCCCCATCCACATGGATGTCAATAATCAATCGTCCATGTTCATTTTGTTCACAACCTACTCTTTTTTCGTATGATACACTCATTGTTCTTTTTCAAAAAATCATGCGCCCCTCAAAAGATTGACATTACAAGTACTAAAATAAACTGTAAAATACTATAATACATTAAACAATGTCTATTGTCAACTCGGATATTGATCTTTGTATCATAACTCTTCTATTCGGGACTAATAAAAGAACCAACCATCAGATACTCCAATGTATTTATCGTGCATTCGGGAAGTCAAGATTTAGTACATTTGTCAATCAATGCAAAAATTTCGTATTTAAAGGTGACAATATATATTCGCTTCTACAAGACGTAACCCATAAGAACAATCCGATCTTCTATCCATGTTACAGAGAATTCTTAAAAGAGCTAGCCAAGGGTAATCCTCTCATGACGTTCGAATCTCTAAATAACAAATCGAGACTGATCGTCAAGTATCTGGCTCTGTATCATGGGTATCTGACGGTGTGTACTAACAAGGAGATGTACGAACCGCTTGGCTACACATACAGCAGTATTCATAATGATATGCGTTACAAAAATAAACCTCTAACATTCAGATTTCTAAAAACAAAGAAGATACACAATTTGGAGTACTATGATCTGGTAGAAAAAAAAGATACCATATACGATAGTACATTCAAACTAAAGCCCGGAGCATTGATATACAAAAAAGGTGCATCCAAAGAGGTAATGGATTTGACATGCATCAAAATCATCTAGATATCCTCGATCGATCCGTAGACATCCACATTCTTATTGTTATCAAGACTAAAATCAATTTTGAAACTACGGTATTGACAATACGATTCGGTGTATTTGTATATCGTCATTATTATCCATAAAAGTAAGGATACAATAATTAGTGACGGGAATATTCCGATGGTTGGACATACGGTGTAAAAACGTATATACTGATCATTGTAACAGGAGATTCGATTATCTGAGGTACATGGGTATTTGGAAGTATCGTATGGACAGCCGGTTGTCATATTGACTGTTTTATAATACCATGCATAAGTCAATCCATAGGCCGTATAGGTGCTCAAAAAGTACATTGCGATAAGTCCAACAACAAGTCCGAATGCAAATAATAACACATCATAACAACAATGTCTACTCATTTATTATACGTGTATTTTATTCTAGAATTTTCTACCACTATGAGATCATCAACATATTGCATTTTCAAATTTTATGATACCTTCAAACATTATAAAGTATCAACTATACAACAATTCACAAAGAAATGTCACACTCAACAAATATTTATGCGATCATCAATTCATCTAATCCTGCCGAATCGCTCGCTATAACTATTGACACAGTGCTAAAATTCGTATTCGGGGACATAAATATTACATATGATAATACAGAATTTAGTGTTAATAATCGGCTTGTAAACTTAATCGACATACAAAACAGAGCCGAGAACAGAATGACTAGTTGTTTTGATCAATCTAGATACTATTATCAACACGATCAAACGTTCTGTATCGGCATTGAACATGGTTTGATATCGGGACTCGATACTGATAAGCATTCCGAACGGAATTGGTACGATGTATGTGTTTGTGCTGTCACCGTTTTCAAAGGAGGATCATTCTTTAAGTACACAAGTTGTATCATGAATCCCGTATTGATGACTAATGTCGATAGTATTGATGCGGTTTATTCCTTATCACCCGATGTCACTAAACCAGATGTAATAGTCGATACATTCTCGGATGTACTTACCAAACTAAACAATATCCATACATTTGAACAACTTGGACACAATATCACCAAGGTAGAGATAGATACAGTAATCATGTTCGGGACATTTGATCTGTTCCATGATCTTCATAAACGTTTGATAGATCATGCGTATCTAGTTGGTAAAAGACTTGTAATCTACATCTATCATAAATCGTACAAATACAAACAAGATACAAAAACAATATTCTCCGATAGTGTCAAACAACGCATGACGAATGTTGTCCAGTACACTTTACAAAAACACAGATCAATAGATGTTTACCGGATGTGCCAGAGTCATTCATTGCAGTTGCAACAATCTATACTAACGTATTCCTCTCAAGGGTTACTCGCTGTGATGGGAGGCGATGATCAGTTCAATGACCATCAGAACATAGTAAAGATCTGTTCTGATTTCAAGGTACCTATTATTTCATTAAACAGGGGAGAAACCAAACTTAAACTGTGTTCATCGGATATTAGGGAGAAACTATCATACACTCGAATTATGGACGCCTACGGCATAGACCCTAGGAACATCTCACCGTTCTTCTGGAAACAACGAATCACTAGTCTAGATGACGCCAAGACGTATATTGCAACCAAGCTCAAATTTCTAGGTTTGGATCAGGCAGAATTGTGGAAGATTCTTCCGTCCAAGAAGATCGACAAACGAGTTATCTCAATTACTTCAAACAAAAACATACCAAAGAAGAAAAGAATTGTGTTATGCCTACCGGGGAGGACAACGTCCGCGGCCGATCGATTTAGGAAGATAGGTCTTACTATCAAGAAGGATTTCCTACCAGAATATCTACATGACAGTACATCGATATACGTCGCATGTTACGATCAAAACAATTATGATACATCGTACCATTGTTTTCAACTAGAGAAGGATCCAAACTATTTTAGTGATGATGCAATGATCTTTACCAAACTATTGATCATGCCGATCATTTTACGAGAACTAGATATTGGTGTTATTATTGATAAATTAGAAGATGTCTGGACAATCACCAGAGTTCCGCAAATATCAGTACAAACTTCGACATTAACTTTGGATGACATTACAATCTTTGCGCGAAGTGTAGGTTCTGTTATCGCTCTAGAAATGGAGAATGCATTTAAATACTGTATGATAGCTCTGGGATTTGAGGAGGATTACATAATCAAAGCTGCGAATCGAATATCGGTACTAAGTATGAGCAATCTGGCATCACTTACTAGACTACGTTTGTTCAGAACCGTCTCCATCACCGGTATCAATGACAGGAAAGCTAGCAAATTTCTTGATTTACCATCGATAACAATGACGACAGCAGATCTAAATATCACCGAGATAGACCAAATACACACTTATGTACTAGCATTGATCCCTGACAAGATTACTGAGATTGGTTCGAACCTGATAATTACAGATGCTAACTGCCACTACACACCGTTGTTCACAGCATTTAGACAGAATGATTCAAACGTGTTACCGAATTACATCAGAAGTACTTTCGTAAATATGGTAGAACGAGTATAAGAATTAATTATTTATTTTCGCATGTGTGGGTATAACACAATGAACTCGGATAGAATTAGACAGGATGATGAATATGAAATAACGTCGTTTATGAATAAGTTTAAATACGTGTACAGTATAAATCCCAACGATAATACTCCATTCCATGTGTATAAAACATTAATTCTCCCCCAATGCGGTTTGGAATTAAACGAAGATAATGTAATAAGATCCGCATTATTACATTCGAAAAATCAATTTAATAATATTTATCTTATCGGGGTTAATTGGGGCGAAAAAGAGGATGCCAAATGTATGATTGATGTACAGCAATTAAAACAGGAATCCCTCCTTGATAAAGATGCAGAAATATTAAGAGTAAAATACCCAACAAAAACGAGATATCAAACAAAGGGTGAACCATATACGATCAAAGAAGAGATTAAACATGTAAAACGTTTTGAGGAACATCTTGATAATAGAAAATTTATAAATTATGGTATATCTTGTCATGGAAGTAGGATTCCTTACGATTTTATTGAATTACCTCCAGGGATAAGAGTTTTAATGCTATGCACTGATTCATTATGCCCCGGCGGAATCGATGCCAATGTTCCATTATGGAGATATTTTTTGCAAGAAGACATCGATCCAAAATTAAATAATGTCGATCCAAACTTATTGGGAACAAACGCCGGGCGTTACGGGATGTGCATATATTCTGGTAATATAGACAGTAAATTTACTCACATACTAGATTCCGCTCTAAAATGTTCAGGCAAATATGTCAATAGAATACCAAATATACGTTTCGAGGAAGAATCTGGAGGAAAATTTAGGGATGGAATATTTAAACTACCGGTAAAGGTAACAGTTTCGGATAAGAAAACAAACAAAAAAATAGGAGAGAATAAAGAAATACTCGAGAGTTTACCTCATCTTAATGCACTTACTGCGGACCAAAATATAGCTGCACCACTCGTAGAACCAAAGATCGAGTCGATCATTTATAAAGATGAAACAATCAGCCCAATGATTACGGTGGATTCGCCCTATATCTCTTTTCATAAAGAAGAAAATGCTCCCTATTATAAAGATATAGGTGGGTATAATTTAAAAAGTATCATAGACTACATCAAGAAACAGGAAAATTTTGATGACATCAATAATGATTGTATGATAACAATACTAGTATCTGCATGCTTATCCAATACTTTTAACAAAATTCCTTTGGTTTGTATGTTAGGTTTATCCACATACAATGAAATGTTTGTTTCGTATATTGATAATGATACATTGTACAACGGTTTAACTTTTGCTAGCTATGACGTATCAACAGGCAAGAACATTAAAAATGTAGAAGGAGGATCTTACAAAAATACATATATCAAAAATAAACAAGACTATCTACAACTAAAACATAATCAGTCTGCTTATTAGCTTGATAAAATAATAACTACTTTTTGGATCTACATTGTTGTATCTGTCGACAAGATCGAATCTTTTGGCCAGATAGTGATCGTTGGTTGGTCTTGATACATTTAGGTATTACTGGTGTATTCTGTTGTGTAACATGTTTAGAATTTTGTTTAGAAACATATTTGGATGGAGGTGATGGTCGGATATATTTAGGTGTCTCTGGTTTGATTGCTATTCTCATGTTGCACCGTCCAAAATTATTTTCATATGATGATCGATTGTACAAATGAATTTTATCGGATCCCCACATGTTTGAAGCACACAAATAACATAATCTTTGCTGACCAAAACCAAAACCAGGATGACATCCGGTAATATTATAACTTTGCTTACATCCTGTACACGTACATTCTGCACATCCCAATGTTCCTTCTTTTTGACATTTTTCACAATATACTTTGGTACAAAAAGTACACACGACTTGACAAACTGTACACTTTCGGCGACCGGAAAAATCAATTACACAACCCGAACACTTTTTTCGACGCAAAGGTAAAAACACACTTAATGCCTTACACGTTTGCAACAGTTTCACAATGCCTATCAATGCACATTGACAGTTTGTCTCATCTTCCGCTACAATGATGAGGGGTTGTATTGCCTCAAAGATTTGGTCGAACCATTGTTCGTATCGGGTTTTCTTGATAATTTGGAGTTTGGAGATAGATTTAGACATAACAAATGACTGTTACGAGGTAATGCCGGTGTTTTTGTCAATGAGACCATTAGATAGTTACTATTTTTAATTTTTTGTTAATGGGTGCAACATAAGGAAAAAAAGGTGGAACGCGAACAAATGAACATGAACTAATAATCATGAACCATTACGCGTGAAGGGGCCTCCCTTTTAGGTTCTCACTACGTTCGTACTATTGATTACCCACCCAGATCTATGATCCCGCCCCTCGAAAACACGAGCGGATTATTGTGTACCATTCATTGTTCATCGTTCATTGTCTATCACTTAGGACGCGATTCGAAATGCCTCTGTACACGATACACGATACACAATACACAATACACGATGATATCAAGGTTACATTGATGAAAAGAATGAATATTTGACTGCATCGACTACCGATTAGTATTTTGACTATCAATATACATACGAATTCTATGAGTATGAATATCTTAATGGCTATTCCCGAAGAACTGTTATCGATCGTATTGTATCTATTGGACATGCCTACGATATTTTCGCTGACATTAACTCTAAAATCAGTATCTGAAGAGCATCCGTTACATAAGATATTTTCCTCCTTTCTAGCGTCAAAAACAATAACTGACATTCACCGTAACACCATATCTAAAGGATACACGAATCTATTCAAATGGCTTGTGCACAATAAAGAAATTGAATTGATTGAAGAAAACTGGCATTATAGTACTATAGCTGCGGAAAACAACCAATTGGATATTCTAAAATATCTACATGTAAACAAATGTAAATGGCATCAATTGACCTGCAATGACGTAGCGTCAAAAGGGCATTTGGAGATCCTAAAATATGTGTATGAAAACGGTTATTATTGGGACACGATTGTGTCATGGATAATTGGGTGAGATATAATACCGCCGCATGTGGAAACGCTGCGGACAACAATCATTTGGAAGTTTTGAAATATTTACATGAAAAAGGGTGTCATTTAGGAGAAACGTATATTTTCGTTGATCCTGTTAGAAAAGGATATTTAGAAATCGTAAAATACTTGCATGAAAATGGATGTCCATTGGACGACAGTTTATGTGATGATGCCGCAATAAATGGTCAGTTAGAAGTTCTCAAATATCTACACAAAAATGGTTGTCCGTTGACTAGTAGGATATGTTTTTATGCTGCATTTAACGATCATTTAGAGATTCTGATATATCTACACGAAAATGGTTGTCTTTGGGATAAAAATACATGTTTGTATGCTACACGTGGTGGTCATTTTGAAGTTGTAAAGTATCTACATGAAAACGGATGTGATTGTGATTGTAGTAAATAGAGTAGTCAACTCTTAGGGGGATAAAAATATTGAATGTTCTAACATATTGGTATTGTTTATGGTAAAAAACATTACTATCAAAAATGTCGATACTTACGCGACAAGATCTTTTGTACATCATCCCTCATGACATGCTGTTGGCAGTATTTCAGTTTCTAGATGTATCCTCGATATTTTCATTGAAGTTGACTGCGAAAGTATATGCAAAACATCAAATAATAAAAAATGATCTACATGATTACAATCTAAGGAGTATTCATCTGGATGCGATTTCATTAGGATATATTGATCTGGTCAAATTATTAGTTGTTCCGGGTACAGATCCTAATCCGGTAGTACTACGTCTTTCATACACACAAACAGCAGCAAAATACGGTCAGCTTGATATTTTGAAACACCTTTATGAGATCGGATGTCGTTTTGATTCCGATGCTAGTGATGATGCGATCAAAAATGGTCACTTAGATATCGTTAAATGGCTTCACGAGAATGGGTGTAATTGGGGTTGGTGGGGGACACGATATGCGGTATGTAACGGTCATCTTGATATTGTGAAATATCTGCACCATCATGGACGTTTAATCGGTTACACTGATGGATATTACAACGATATGTATTATGGGGTGGCTCGTAACGGTCATTTAGAGGTATTGAAATATATGTTTGAAGTTATGCATATTCCATTCGCTGGCTACCATCATCCATCCGTAGAATCTATCTGCTCGTACAGCGTTAAAAGTGGTAATCTTGATATGGTGAAATATCTACGGACAAAATTCTACCAAAACGGACGTGATTGGGATAAAACCGCTTATTCTAATGCAGAAGAAGGAGGTCATTGCGAGATTTTGAAGTATCTACATGAAAATGGATGTCCTAGGTAGCTACACGATAAATGAATAATTTAATTTTTGTTTAACATATCAGTAGACACCATATATAGATAATGACTCATAGCGACTGACAATGGAACTCTAATCAGACACACTAGAAAGGATTTCATATTCTCTGGAGATCTATTAAAAGCATACCGAAATCCGTACCAAAAATTGTAGTTTGTTTTATTGTTCTGTCTGAACATCCGGACTCCATCAAACGGGTAAGATACACACACCGCACACATCCCGGCGAGTACCGATGCACACGGTCTGTTGTCTAATTTTGTGTTTAGATAGTAGTACACCGGAAAATACAGAGCATTCCACATCACATCCCGACACACCGTTGCCCACCAACCTCTAGCAAACCCTGGTACTCCATATTGATTGTATATTGTGCTGATGGTCGATCTGACTGTACTTTTTGATTCTAGGAACAAGGGTACTTTGATAGTGTTGATCGGGGTTGTTACTATCGAATGAACCAGACCAGATGCAAATCCTGATACAGCGTATTGTTGAGTTTGTGATAGAGATGTATCATTCAGTTTATGTTTGATCAGATCTTGTGTAGGATGGATCGAACACTGTTTGATAATATTCGTTACAACGTTAAATCTGATACCATTGTACAGTGCAGACCATGACATACCCTTTTGTTTAAAAAACGTCCTGGCTCTGAAACTATCGATCGGATGAAATAAAAGGGGTGGTATCGCTCCTGAAATGATACAACTGAGGTATCTAGCATAAGTTGTGTTGTCCATGTACAGGAATGTAGATGATAGAAGTTCTATTTACTATTGATCGTTTTCGTCTATTAGAATTTCATCTTTTTTAATTTTTATAATAAAACTGCTCGATCGAAGGTTTTTGAATATCTTCGTGAAAATGGTGTTCATTTTAAATGAACAAAAATGTTGAAAATCTTACTGGTTTGTTAGTT
>Ga0302280_1001737_pt1 | contig 17566 bp, 15 predicted proteins | sample III_Fen_E1_1_FD_198771 | JGI IMG/M metagenome (GOLD analysis project Ga0302280, IMG submission 198771) | Peat permafrost microbial communities from Stordalen Mire near Abisko, Sweden - III_Fen_E1_1 | ecosystem: Environmental > Terrestrial > Soil > Wetlands > Permafrost | place: Sweden: Abisko... | reverse complement strand
TTACTGAACGAATTCAACGATTTTCGCATCTAAGTCTTTCTTAGATGTGAAACCTGTTGTTTTTAGAGCAACTGCGTCTTCGCCTGGTTTAACAAATAGAATTGTTGGCAATGCAGTTACGTTATATTTAGCAGCTAGTTCTGGTTGCGTATCACAGTTGATTTTAACAAACTGAACCGAGTCTTTGTATTGGGCGCTAAGCTCTTTTAGAATTGGTTCCATCATACGGCAAGGTCCACAAGATGTTGAATAGACATCAATGACGAGTGGCTTTTTAGCATTTTCAACCACTTCGCTGAAATTTTCTTCAGTCACTTCAATGATGTTTGAGGCAACTTCTTCTTCAATTTTTGGCTCAACACCATGTTTGACTGCCAACTCTTTAAACGTATCTTGAATTGTCAAAAAGTTAGATTGGAAAACCTGGTTTCCTTGTTGCGTGTATTTTTCGAAGACTGGCGCTTCATGGATTGCTTTCAACTGATGAATTTCTTCTTCAGTAAATAAAGAGAGGTAAGGAGCCGAGAGTTTAGCTAATGTTTCTGTGTTATTAAAGGCTTCGCGAAATTTCCCAAGCAATACGTCAGCTTCCATTACTTTGCCACTTTCACGAATCGCCTCAGAAGCGACCATGTTCAAAAAAGGCTCAGCTTTGCTGTTCAAAAAAGTCTTTTGTAGGATAAATCGGAGGTCTTCATTTGCAATCTGTTCTTTTAAAGGGACTGCGACAGAAGAAATCTCTTCAGCAATCAGAGGAAAAGAGGTAGCGCAAAGAAGTGTTAGTAACGAAATAGACATAAGTTTTTTTTTCATGTTGTCTCCAAATTGTAGTTCTCTAGAGCTATGCATTATAGCTTCTCAGGCAATCTAGGTCAATGAGGTGCTTCCTAGCCTCTTTAAAATTAAGAATTTGGTATCAATTTATTTTCAATAGAGGTCAGATGACTAGCAAGTATTTGCTGAATTATTTTAGCTTGATCTCGACCATATTCTAACTCTTCTGCACCTGATCCAATCTGCTCTAAGAATTCACTTGTGTAATCACTTAATTGATCATCCTCGAAGGCGTCATTCTGTATATCTACAATCGCTGCCTCAATTTCGACAATAATCTCATTTATACCTCTTAAGGGTGTGTATCCCCGCGTATCTTTGGCATGAATATCTGCCCCCAAATTAAGCAGTATTGTTACGCTTTTACTTGAAGCATTGTAAACGGCAACTTGCAATGGAGTATGGTCACGGATATTAATTTTAACATTCAATTTCATTTCCAAAAGTAAAACAATTAAAGGTTCATTATCGTGGTATATTGCATAAAATAAAGCATTTCTACCCTCATTATTTACAACAGCAATAATTTCTTGACCGTTATCCAATTTATTACATTCTTCGAACAGCTCTTTGGCCAACTCATAGTTGTTTGAGGCGCACGCATTAATCAAAGCCGTGTCCCCTAGATTAGTTTCGGCCGTTAAACAATGTTTTAAATGACCAAGGCTCCTTGCGTGACTAAGAATTGCTTTAGCAGAATTTATCCGATTATTATCAGAAGCGAAATGCAAAGGTGTAAAGTTCATAGAGTCGCAAGAAAAAATATCAGCTCCTTTTGAGATAAGTAAATCCACTAACTCTTTACTATCTATCCGTACTGCTTCATATAAAGGCGTGCGGTCCCTAATTCCCTTTGCATTCACATTTAATTGGTAACGATCTTCCAGAAGAATTTGCAACATTTGAATGGAACCAGAGCGGGTAGCAATATGAAGCACAGTATCGCCACCATAATCTGCTAAAGTAACTTTCACACCTTCTTTATTTAAATAAATTTCAAAAAGTGGAAATGAAAGAGTTCGAATAAATGTTGAGAAAAAGAAAGTAGTGAGGTTTGAAGGAAGAATGGAATCTTTACATAAATAAGCAATTTCTAAAATTTCAAGGTCCGACAATTGTTCGATATAAATTCTTTGTAATATCAATTCAATATTCTCTAAAAACCAAATTTTTCCATCTATTAAAGCTCCTCCAAGTAAATAGGGAAAGTGTATTAATTTTTCATTTCCATCTATTTTTTCTGTATGATAGAAAGGAACTGCAGCATCATCTGCATCTGCTAAGTCTTTTAGTTTACAATGCGTTGGTTTAGACTCTATCTTATTTAAAATTCTTGTTTTAATTTTAATTAGACTAGTGTCTGCGCCATGTTGATAAAATAGGCCTTGAATCTCAATAGATTCAGATGAGATCTCTCTATTTCCTCTATATTTAGATTTAAGATTATCAATTATATTCATAGGTGTATTGCCAGTTCTATCCTTAGTTTCAATATTGACATTGAAATTTAGCAAAAGCTCAACACAATTTTTGGATATTAGGCGAGTAGCAAGGCTCAAAACAGTATCGTGATCCTCTTCGTTTTCAATCTCAAGATCAATACCACTTTCAATAAGTAAGGTTGCGATGGGTATATGATCAGCTCGAATAGCCAAATGCAAAGCGGTTTCATTCTTAAGATCCACAGCAGAAATGACTTCTTGACCACCATCAACTGATTTGCAAGCTTTAACTAATTCACTCACGCAAAAATAGTGACCCTGATCACAAGCGAACATTAAAGCTGTGTTACCTCCTTCTGATCGAGAATTTAAACATTCTTTTAATTGACCAAGGCTTTTTGCATGCCTTAGAATTTCTTGAAGTCCACTTAAATTGTCAGACCAAGAAACCACGTGTAAAGGGGTCAAACCATGATTATCTATCGAAAAGATATCAGCGCCCATTGAGATGTATAAATTTAAAAAATCTAACGAAACAATTTTGTGGGAGGCATTATGTAAAGGCGTCTGGCCATCAGATCTTTTTGCGTGTATGTTTGTTTTATAACAAGTTTTTAAGAGAAGTCGAGCCATTTCAATCTTATTATATTCAGTAGCTAAATGGAGCGGCGATCTTCGATGAGGCATCTCTTCAGCATTTGGGTTGGCACCCCCATTAAGAAGGATTTCTGCAGTCTCTAAACAATCAAATCTTACGGCCAAATGTAGCGCAGTATGCCCTTTCTCTACCGCATTGACATCCATTCCATTTTTTAAAAGTTCGCTCAGGATAACAGGAGAATTTTCTCGAACGGCTGAAAAGAAAAAGAGATGCATTAGATCTGATGAGAGAGTGCAGTCAGTATATAGGCGCGCAATTTTTAATATTTCATAGCAAGTTAATTTTTCTGCGAGAATTCGTTGATAAACAATCCCCATATTTTCTATCAGCTGCTCTCGATTATTTTCTGATAATTCTGCAAGGATAGATGGGGTTATTTTAAAGGATTGAGAACATTCCCAATAAATATTATTCTTGTTTATATAAAATGGGATTTTCGTTACTTCTTTCGTAGAATGTGCTTCTCTTGCATTTGGAGTTTCGCCCCTAGCCTTATAGACAATCTCTGATTTTAGTTTAGTTCGAAGATCGAAGAGCTCTCTATTTACTCCCTTAGTTAACAATTTCTCATAAACAGCCTTTGTTAAATTCGGAGCTTCAAAGGAACCTACCCGGTGAAAAATACCAACTGAACATTGGGTAATTAAATCTTTAGATTGGTCGATATGGGGAACGTATCCTAATGCTTTTATTTTATTCGGCAATCTATATTTAACAATACGATACATATTATGAGCAAATAACAAGGGAGTATAACCAAGAGAGCTCACGGCTTCAATATTTGCGCCATGATCAATGAGTTTCTCGACTAAATCGACCGAACCAATTGAAATAGCCAAGAATAGTGGCGTTAGTCCATTTTCATCAGGTGTGTCGACTAGAGCGCCTCGACTCAAAAGAATTGAGACAATATTGACTCGATTTAGCTGGGTGGCCCATTGCAAAGGAGTTTTGCCATTTGTCGTAGCATTCACATCCGCTTTGAGCTCTATTAACTGCTCTACTTCTTGCTCTACATGACCATCATAACCATGGATAATTGCACTATATAATGCATCGGTAATTGATTGATTATTTTGTTGCCTAACAAGAGATAAATTGGTAATGGATGAGTTTGTTGTAAAACAGCTAATTTCAGGAATGGACATGGGAATATTCTCTTAATTTATTGATAAATAAATGGTTATAGGTCGTAAAGTATAGACTAAGAGTAAATTTAATTCAGTAAAAAATCAGATTAATAGCTAGATTTATCTAACTTCACCTTACCTCGGAAAGTTCGGTAAACCCAAAAACCATAACAAAGAACCAGCGGAACGCCGATAATCGCTATGATAAGTAAAATCTTTAACGTGCCCGGAGAGGAGGCTGCGTTGTAAATAGTTAAGCTATGCGTTTCGGGACTAAGTGTTGAAGGGACCAAAATTGGGAAGGTCCCAAAAGAAAATAGAGCCAGCAGAAATGTGATACTAAAGCACGAATAGACAAAAGCCCACCCATCTCTTCCCTTATGTATATGGCGGGGCACGTTGAGGATCGCCAACAAAGAAAGGATAGGTAAAATGCAAAAGATCGGACGATTTTCTATGAACTGGGTCATTCTTGGTGCATAGTACAGTGTCGCCACAGTCATGACAGCATAGCAAATAAAAAAATTGACGATCGATGGGACAATCCAAGTACGGACAACTTCATGAGTCTCCCCTTCTGTCTTCATGACAAGATAGATCGTTCCATGCATAGCGAGTAAGGCAACCGCTGTAACCCCAATTAAGATCGAATAGACGTTAAAGAACGCAAATGATTCCCCTACGAAGTCCTGGGTCTCATTAAGAGGGATACCGATGATTAAATTCCCCAAAATTAACCCCAAAATAAAGGCGACTAAAATAGATGATACGCTAAAGATCACGTCCCAGGTTGATCGCCAGCGTGGCGATTCATGTTTGCTCCGAAATTCAATCGCAGAAGCACGGAACATGAGTCCCGCAATCAGCATCATAAAAGGAGTGTAAAAACCTGAGAGAACCGTAGCATAAGCATTTGGGAAGCCTGCGAAGAGCCCTCCAATGACAATCACAATCCAAACTTCGTTTCCATCCCAGACAGGACCTATCGAATTGATCAGAATTCTTCGCTGCGTATCATTCTTGGCAAACAAATGAACAGCCCCAACACCTAAATCAAAGCCATCCAAAATCACATAAAACAGAGCGCTAACACCTAGGACGAAGTACCAAAGGATTTCTAAATACATGTTCTACCCTTTAAATTTGTAAGTGTCGCGATAAATCAAATCATCTGGACCAGAAGGGCTGTCTTCGGGGCCATGTTTAATCTTTCTGTCTAATAAGAAGATAAATAATGTGAATAGCAAAGCGTATACCATCACAAACATCGTGATCGAACCGAATAACTGGGTTGTGCTTACGGATGCAGAAACACCATCACGAGTTCGCAACAATTTCCAAACAATCCAAGGCTGTCGCCCAATTTCGGCTGAAGCCCATCCAGCCTGTTGACCAATATGTGGGAGAACAACAGAAAAAATCATGGTCCAAAGAAGCCATTTTTTGTTTTCTAATGTGCCTCTTCGCCAGTACCAAATACCCAAAACTGAGACTCCAAACATGAGGCCCCACATCAAGATCATAATATGATACGTTTGAAAGACGACAGCCACATTGGGCCATTCATCTCTAGGAATTTGATCAAGACCTGTAACGGGTTGTTTGAAATTAGAATAAGTTAAAAAACTCAGGCCACCTGGGATGCTAATTGAATGGACTTTCTGAGCCTTAGCATCAACCCAGCCAAGAATGGAAATCGGACTATACTCCTGAGTCACATAGTTCCCCTCAAAAGCGGCCAATTTTCCAGGTTGATATTTAGCGATCAACTTAGCACTTCGATCTCCAGATATGAGTTGTACTAAACAAGCGCTAACAGCCACGACTAAAGCAATTTTCATCATGGATCGGGCGATAGGCAAATGTCGCTTTCTCAATAGATAAAAGGCAGCCACGCTCATCACCATGAAGGCTCCGGTCATCCAGCAAGCAATCAACGTATGAGCTAAACGATCCATAGAAGATGGATTAAAAACCATAGCCCAAAAATCGACAATGATGGCTCTTGGCCCCATTGGCGTTTGTTCAATGATATGGCCGGCTGGCGTCTGCATCCAAGAATTCGCAACGATGATCCAAACGGCACTAAAGTGTGCACCAAGAGCTACGCAAATCGTCGAAAAATAGTGAAGCTTTGGACCTACTTTATCCCACCCAAATAAAAGAACACCTAAAAACCCCGACTCAAGAAAAAATGCAAAGATCCCCTCAGCGGCAAGCGCACTTCCAAACACATCACCTACAAAGCGTGAATAGCGAGACCAATTCGTTCCGAAAGCAAACGCCTGAACAAGTCCCGTTGCAACGCCAAGAGCAAATGTCAGTGCAAAAATCTTGATCCAAAAACTGGTCATCTCTTTGTACTTGGCCTTGCGAATCGGATCTTTCGCTCGTAAATACATCCCTTCCATAATGACAAGCATCAAACCTAAACCAATGCTGATCGGTGGATAAACATAGTGCGAACAAATATTGAGCGTATATTGAATGCGTGAAAGCATGACAATATCCATGAAGCAACCTCAGAAGCATTTCAACATACTTTTTTTGAATATTTCGAGTATAAAGTCAAGTTCCATCGAAATAATCTCTAATTATCCGACTTAGCATTCACTGAAATCCACTCTGGCGGGCAGTAATCTTGACACGGAAGAATTCCAAAAAGAGGCGTCGGATAAATGACCATTTTATCGGGATTCTTATTTAACCACGCACCCCACCAACCAAAACTTGAATTGCTAATAATATTATGCTTACACAAGCTAAGTATGTGAAGATCGATATAATCTCTCTCATTTTCAAGAAAAACAATATTTTTTCCTAGAGGCATATTATTACGTGCATAATTTAAATTATTGCTGCTTACAACAAATAAAGATGAATCAGGGAAAAGAGCCATCGCTTTCTCTAAATAATCTCTCCCATATTGGATATACATCGATCCATTATAATCTTCATCTTTGTAATAGCGAACTTGAACGCCCACTGCATTTGGGTGATCCAATATCCAAGAATAGTTGTGGATAATATACTCCATATCATCTGGATGAGGAGCAAAGAGCTCTAACAGCCGTTCGCGGTTATGAGCAAAATATTTTTCAGATTGAAAATAGCCTCCAAGCCTGATGTTGGGAGAATACCGAATGGGAGAATAAGAATAGGTAGGTTCCCACCATTCAGCATCTATTTTCCGATCACCCTGACGAAGATCGCATCTAAAAAAGACCCGCTCAATCGTCCCGCTCCCCCCATATCGTGAAAAATACGGCTCTGCTCCATTATCCCAAGCAAGGGAACTTGCAGCTGCAATCTGAAAGAAATTATTCCCAAGGCGCCCTATATACCTTGCAGTCACACACGGCTTTTCGGTTTCAACTGACTCAGTTCCCTCTGCACTATTCAATATAGTCAGACATAAACCTACAAAAAATATTCGATACCATCTGTTTTCCATGCTCACCTACTTGGGTAATATGGCAAAGATTTTACACAAAAAATTTCTATAGACAAGGAAAAAATTTATTTCAATCCAAATGCGGGTTTTTCGCTGCGAGAAAGTCCCCCCGAAATTTCAACATTTTTCTTTTTCTGAAAAAGTGCACAATTGAAATAGATCGATTTTTCTTTAATCCAATCACAATGTTTCATTAAAAAAGAGACTGCCTCAGTTTTATTAAACGGCTCTGTATCTGTAATCCAAATATAACCACCTTCTTTAACTTTAGGAAAATAAAGAAGGACATCTTCAAGACTACCTTTCTTAGAATTATTGCCATCTATATAAAGAACATCAATGGTTTCATTTTTAAATGCCGATACTGCATTTTTTGAAGATTTGCGAATGGGATTGCAATAATTTTGTAGATTTGCAGAAAGAATCAAATTTTTAAATCTGTTATAAATCCCTTCCAGGTCCAAACTTAACCACCAAAGAGCATCCTTTTCGATTTCTAAACCTTCCGCCGCGACCTGTTTATCCCAGGCATCAATTGCATAAACCTTCCCCTGCTTTAAAAAACTCAAAGCTCTTGCTATAGGATAAGTGATGTATCCCCCAAATGCCCCAATTTCTACGCAAATCTCCGGCTTATTTTCTCGAATAAAATCCATTATACGATCGGCCTTAAGAGGGTTAGTCCAGCCATCAATTGAAGAAATTTTACTTAGCGTTTCTTCTTTATAGATGTCCCAAGAACTCTTTTTGCTGAAATGGCTTATCTGTATATCAGAAGTAGATTCTGAAACGGTTACATGATTATATCTTAAACTCACCATCTTTATATTCGGAACAATGGCGAGTTCATGATCGTAGGGAAGAAAAAAATGACGCTCCTTAACATGATCCAAAATCTTTTTTATTCCAGATCGTCTAATAATCATAGAATGGGTACGCATCCGACATCCAATTTTCATCAGATTCTTATTTAGAATGGTTCTTTTGGCAAAAATTGTTTGATCGGATAAATCCATATCTGGTCGCCAAAAATAATAAAGTTCCCCCTTCAAATCAGATTCAAAATCATTCGTTGCAGAATAAAACGGGTGATCAGCCTTATCATGGTCTGTATATAAGATATCCCATTCATCTTTCCCTATTAATGCATCTAATTTCTCAATGACCTCACCAAGCAAATTAGGATCGCGCTTTACAGAAATATCATCTTCCATCACCCAAATTGTCTCATAACCAGAATCATAGGCATCTTGTAAAACAGAAATATGACTTAAAGCACATCCAAGAGCGCCTGGTGATAACCAGCGAGAAAAAACAACCTTCTCATAACAATCTTCTTTTAAAAAATCCATTTCTGGCGCGCCCTGAGCACTTAATGGATAGCGAATAACCCACTGATCACTTAGCATCCCCTTAGAAAACTTTACACCTAAATCATTGATCTGTTCGGGCAAAAGATCCCAACCATAAATAGCAGAGAAACGTTGAGGATTCACTCCATAAGGCTTCAACTGTTCCAAGCATTTATTCCATTTTTCAGGTCTCTGATCCAGATTGATAAGATAAATAAAATCGATATTTTCGATCTGATCCTGCTCAGTTTTTTCACCCACATCCGGTTTTATGTGATCAAGAAATTCCGAATAGCTAAAAAAACTGAATGAGAGAAAAAAAATGAATAGAATGCATCTTGGCATAAATTTCCGCCTGAGTTAAATGTTAAATCTTCCATTTTTTCAGCAAATTGTCGAGAGTTTTTTTCAATTACATCCTTAGCGAATAACAATCCAATCCTCTTGATACAAATCATATGTATCAGCAATCTGAGCCGGGTTAAACCAAATGCCCGGAGCCACCACTCTTTTATTTGGATTCTTATTCAAATAAGCTGCCCACCAAGAATAGGAAGAGTTAGAAATGATTTGATCTTTACACAAGCTCATCAAATAAAAATCATGATAATGGCTCTCCCCTTCGACAAAATAGATCTTCCGATTTACATCAGACAGTTCCTTCTTGCACCATTCCATCTCATTTGAAAACACAACAAATAGCGTCTCTTCCGGAAATAATGCCATCGCCTTTTCGAAGTAATCCACCCCATAAGTGAGATGTAAAGAACGGCTTGGCAAATAAGGCTCTATTTCATACGTCCGCAAATGTACTCCCACCGTATTCGACGCATGAATAATGTCGGCATATCTACCCTCTAAGTACTCGACAATTTCTTGAGAAGGAGCAAAAAGATCACAAATCTCTCGCTTATGGCGTCGAAAATATTTCTCAGACTGAAAATTCCCGTGAAGAATCATATTCTGATAATTAGGAATCGGATGAAAATGGAAATAGGGTTCATGATACGAATACTGAAGATTTTCCGTAGCGAAACTAGAATTCACCCGAAAAAAAACCTTCTCTCTATTCAAAGGAACATTCCACTTGGTCTGTGTCATCAAATCCGGAAAAATCGGTTCTGCATTGCAATCCAAAGCCAAACTCACGGCAGCTGCAATAATAAACATCTGATTTCCCAGCTGCCCCTGTAACTCAGCCGTCACAAATGGCTGCGAAAAAATCAAAAATGGAACAAAAAGAAAGATCCTAAAATAATTCATTTTAATTTGCCCGAAATTCCCCATGATTTTTATCCAAAGCCAGCAACCGCTTATGATAAGGCAATCCCCAGCTCTCAGGATAACAATAGGATGGTGTCAGCACAACAGTAGGCTTATGATCGATGCAATATCGATTCCAATGACTTTCGTCATGCCAAACAGCAATATGTCCACGGCTCAAATCCATATCCACATTTTGCATACAAATTCTAAAAATTTGGAGCATTTCTGCTGAAGTCCCTCCATAAAACCCACCAGCATAATAAGCCGTTCCCTCATGACCATAAATGCAAGCAGTCGATGCCGGATTAGTTTCATAAGTCCCCCTATTGCCTACAAATGCTGGATGCTGAGTGGCAACTCGTTCTCCCAAAATTTCATCTCCTACCACATCGCAAAACCGCATATCTGCATCGCAGGCAAATAAATAATCTTGTTGAGCAAGGAGTTCACTGGCTCCAAAATAGGAGTGATAGCGCATCATCGTATCGTAAGGCCATCCCAACCGAGATTGAAAAACAGAAACCACATTTTCTCGAATCGGAACCTGCCCATCTGTAAAAATAAAATAAGTGACATTGTGATCCTTACAAAAATAACTCTCTGCAGAGTTGATCAAAGGTTCAACAAAAGAAATATATTTCCCCGTTGCCATGACTAAGAGCCCGATATTGGCAGAAAAAGCAGATGTCGCAAGCAAAATAAAATAGATAACTAAATACATAAAATCCTCTAATTTTCAAGTCTTGCATATCGCTCTTTACGACGAATAAAATAGTCCAAATCATTTTGCAATTGCGTATTGACCACTTGATCAGCAATCGGATTTGACATGTTGTATATGTAATTTACTTCTGAAATGAAAGCATGACGTTCACCTGCCATTTCAATCATAGGAAACATCATGGCCATATCGCAAGTGATCGCAAAAAACTCCCCCTTATAAAGAAAGTCCTCTAATTTCACCCTCTTAAATAACCAGCTATAAAAAGTGCGCATATGAGAAGGGCATCTAAACTCCCGATACCGATTACTTACAATTATTTCTTGAGGAATAGGCTGAGACCAACTTGTCCCACCCCAAGGATATTCCCTGAAAGTTCCGTGAGTTAACCAAACAGGCCTATCTGAAGAATATATCGCATTGAGCTGACTCAACACGTTCTCTCTCGAGAGCCAATCATCACCATCCGTTACGACTACAATCTCATGATCATCACAGCTATGAACAGCTCTGAAAAAATTGCACATAGCTCCCTCACGCTTCGCATTGCGAACCAAAGTAAATTGATGCCTTTCTTGATTAATCAAAGAAGAATAATGAGCCGTAACCTCAGGAATATCTTTAGAAAAGCTTCCATCGAAATAGACAACACGATAATCGCATTGATTATCTCGAAGCCATTTCTCTACGAGTTCTCCAGTTCCATCAACCGAGCAGTCATCCACATAGATAACCCGATAGTTAGAGTAATTCTGCATTTTGATTGAGTTTAGATTCGATTCATACCAGCTAGAATTATTATAAGATGGCACGACAAAAACCATTGATTTATCAGTCAATTCCCCACAAAGCACTTGATTTGACCGTGCAAACACAAGAAAAAAACCGACAGCTATTTTCAAAAAATACGAGATTTTTCTAAACATAAGCTCCTCAATAAAAAAATTTTAGATTAGCCATCCTATCTAAAAAAAAAATTGACGCCAAGAAAAAAATTTCCTTGTCAAAAGAACTTCCATTAGTAGAAGCGTGGCTAAGTGATTTCGAGAAAGTGACTCGCAGGTGTGGATCTGAATGTTTTAATCGAAAATGAAATGCATTCGTTGGGATCTGGTCCCTCATTTTAATCCAATTGGCCAAGCAATCTGCATCCCACCTTGGAGCTGGGATAATGGGAATACCTTCATTATGGAAAACCCATCCTATCAGTACATCTTCGCCGTGTTCGTAACGATTTGAAATTTGATGCTGCTTCTCTATAAGCAACTTGACCATGTCAGATGATAAGATGAATCCAGCTCCTGAAGCAAATGGGACTATATGGTTATATATAACCCCTGAGTGCTTGAGCAAAATACACTTTGTATATGGAGAATTCCTAAGGGTATAAAGAATCTTAACTTTGTCACGATAGCTCCTTTGAGTGGGAGGGGATTCATTTCATTCAAAAATACCTGGAATGAATAGACTTGTATAAATAAATTTGTGTATATTTTGGGCTATTCTTACCAGGAGCGATTTCAATGAAGCAAATATTTTTGGTTCTCATGGCAAATCTAATCGTTCAAGTTGGATCTTTTTTGTATGCTGAATGCCTAAGTAGCTCTAATGTTACTCAGAGGACAAATCTTTCGTGCGACAAGATTATAACAAATTCATCAATCGGAGATGGCTTTGGAGCTCAATTTCAAACGATTATATACACTGTCATTTACGCTGAATTGAACGGTATAAAATTCCTCTATACTCCATTTAAAAAAATGGAGCACAATTATGACAATGACATAAATTTCCTTAAAAAAAAGGAAGATCTTATTAATTTTATTGGCAATTTTGAAATTAATGAAGATTTGATTCTTCAGTCAAAAATGAGTCGACCCGATTTTTTTGAAAAAAATTTGACTGTTTGTGCAGAGAGCGCATCTTTAAAAAAAATAAAGGACCTATTTAGGTCTAACAAAAATAGAGATGATTATTTTGCTGATAACAATTTAAATATTGCAATCCATGTAAGAAGACCTAATGCTCATGATAGCCGTATTGCAGGCACCGATACTACAGATGAAATATATCTGAGGATAATTGATACCTTAAGAGGTATCTATCGTTTAAAAAGCCCCTTGTTTCATATTTACTCTCAAGGGAATCTAGAGTCTTTGGAAAAAGTTTATTGTGCTAATGATGTTATCCTCCATGTAAATGGACCTGTTGAAGAAGCGTTTACATCCATGGTACTGGCTGATGTATTAGTTACTGGCACAAGTTCACTTAGCTATACTGCTGGCATTTTATCCGAAGGCACTGTTTATTATATGCCATTTTGGCACCCCCCTTTACCGAGCTGGGTGATCCTACAATATCAAAATTAAAGGAGTAGAAATGCTTTGAAGTCGTATTACTGTGATTCAAAATGTGAGTATATCATCCATGCTGAAATATTTTAATCTTGTGATTTTTAGCATACTCGATAAATTTGCTGTTTATATATGTCGGGTCCTGCGTACTTTCTGAGTGATATTTTACGAATCCAGAATCTCTCATGAAGTCGTCAATTTCTTGGGTCGAATTATTCGTATTTTCGTACTGTGAGTTTTCTGCTTCTATAGTTATATAAACAACACGTTCTTTCAGATAATTTCCTGCACTTTTTGCGATATCTAAATCTGATCCTTGAGCATCTATTTTTATGTACTCAATGATTGGATGCGTATCGAAAGGAAATAAATCAAAGAAATCAGATAGTTTGAATATAGGTATATTAATCGTACTTTCAATCTCGAAGCTTTTTGGGTAATAAATACTTGAGCAACCGCAGTCTTCTTTTGTAACATATAATTGGACTGTATTAGAATCTAAATTCCCTAAAGCGCAAGGAATTAAAAAAAAGCTATTTCCGATATAATTAATCTCGAGAGGCGTTCCGTGTGAGGGGTGTCGTTTCACAGCCCCGGTAAGAATAGAATTTACAGCCATGGGATTTGGTTCGAATCCAAAGACCATTAAATTTTCTTCGTTTGAGAGCCAGTTTTGTGACATAGGCGCAGAATAAGATAAGCCGATATCTAATTTAATGTGTTGAATACTTGATGGTATGTAAAATTTCCCATCAGTTCTTAGGGAAATGCCTTCAGGAATAAATTGACGTAAGTCTGAATTTGCTGAGAATTCTATCGGAAATATTTCAGCATTCAAGTGAGATTCCAATGAAATTTCAAGAAACATCAATAAAAAAACATAGGAAAGCCGTTTCATATCTATACTCCACAGATGATTGCAATTTCGTTTCAAGCTTATAACAGAAAAGACATTTAGTCGTAGAAATATATTTTGAGAACATGGTAGTTTTCTCACAGAAATAAACTTGAATACAAGGGGGATTATGCATAAGCGACAAAAAATTCTGTGGGTATCTTTTTTTATATGTTCACTCCTGTCCATTATTTTTATTCGATCAAACTACTTAGGAGATACCACGAAAAAAGAAGGATTAATTTCTCTTGATGAGGTGCGTCAATATTGGGATAAACAGCCCTGCAATATTAAGCATAGTAATGCAGAATTTGGAATGAAAGAATATTTTGATCAAGTAGAAAAGAGAAAATATTTTGTAGAATCCCATATCCCTGGATTTGCTGAGTTTGATCAATGGAAAGATAAGGAAGTGCTCGAAATAGGTTGCGGAATAGGAACCGATTCGATCAATTTTGCTAGAGCTGGTGCAAAGTTAACCGTTGTAGAATTATCAGAGAAAAGTTTAGAAATTACAAAAAAACGATTCGCTGTTTATGGGCTCGAAGCTAAATTCATCCTCTGCAATACAGAAAATTTAGCTCAGTATGTTCCTGAAAAGTCTTTCGATCTAGTTTACTCATTTGGAGTCATCCACCACACGCCAAATCCTGATTTAGTCATAAAAGAGATTGAAAAGGTGATGAAGCCAGGTAGCGAACTAAGAATTATGTTATATTCTAAATTCAGTACTAAAAATTTAATGATCAATTTAGGTTTGGCTCAGCCTGAAGCTCAAACTGGCTGCCCCATTGCCAATACTTACACAAAAGAAGAAGTAGTCAACCTACTATCGCCGCTTGATGTATATTCCATTTCTAAAGATCATATTTTCCCTTATAAAATCTCAGAGTATCGGAATTATACTTATATAAAAAGTTTTCCTTGGAGCTTTATGCCGAATTTTATTTTCCGCTTATTTGAAAGAAATTTAGGTTGGCACTATCTAATCAAGGCAAAAAAAAATCTTAATAAGGATCCTGTATGAAAAATTTATTGTTACTTTTTATAGTTACTTCATTTAGTCTTTTCGGAGAAAAAATCACAGTCATCGGAATCGGTAGATTAGGTATATGTCATGCTTTATCTTTGGAAAAAGCTGGTTATGAAGTTTTAGGTGTAGATATATCTCCAGAATACATACAGAGTATTAACGAAAAAACTTTTCGTTCCTCAGAACCTCTTGTAAATGAATATCTTTTAACATCGCGAAATTTCCAAGCGACCACTTCTTTAAAAGAAGGGTTAGACTATTCGGATGTCTATTTTATTATGGTTCCCACTCCAAACGTTGCAAGACCTGAAGCTTATGATCATGATATACTATCCAAAACCCTCTCCGACATTAATGAATTCAAGGTGTCAAACAAACATATCATTATTTCTTGCACTGTATTTCCTGAATATATTCGAACTATTGCAATGGATTTGATTCGAGATTGCAATAACACAACCATTAGTTATAATCCTGAATTTATCGCTCAAGGAGACATCATTCAAGGGCTGCAATCCCCAGATATGGTTCTGATAGGAGAAGAGTCGAAAGAAGCAGGCAATAGAATCGAGAAGATTTATAGGAAATGCTGCATGAATACTCCTGCTATTTGTCGGATGTCTATCGAGAGTGCAGAAATAACAAAATTAGCTCTGAATTGCTTTATTACTATGAAAATTGCTTTTGCAAATTTGATCGGTGACATTGCCGATTCAACGAAAGGCACCGACAAAATAGCCATTTTAAATGCCGTGGGCCAGGATCAAAGAATTGGATCAAAATGTCTAAAGCCTGGTTATGGATTTGGTGGGCCTTGCCTATCTAGAGACAATAGAGCATTAGGAAATTTCTCTGCCTTAAAGGGTATTGAACCTGTGGTCTTTAGGACTACAGATATAGCAAATAGAATGCATGCTGAATACATGGCTACCCAACTTTTAAATCAAAAACTTGATTCATACGTATTTGAAGATGTTTGTTATAAGTCAAATTGTGCCGTTCCAATTATCGATGAGTCTCAGAAATTAGCAGTGGCTAAAATCCTTGCTGAAAAAGGTCTGAAGGTAATGATTAAGGACAATCAGAATGTAGTTTTACAAGTTAAAAAACAGTTTGGAGATCTTTTTACCTACAGTGTATGCCCTTAACGTGAAACAGAGAGTATAGAAATAATGCTTTTGCATTTCTCTACATTATACCCAAACAACCTCAAAAAGCGACAATTGAGTTGCTCTTTGGTTGTTTGGGTATAGAGGGCAAGTTGAGGTCTTCAATCAGTGAAAAAAACTAGCGCGTAAAATTACGCTAATTCCCTCTTTTTTTCAGTTGCTCTTCAATCCATGGGTATAATTTTCTAAGGCCCACTTCTAAACTTTGAGTAGGTTGCCAATTCAATAATTTTTGCATCAGATCATTGTCTGAATTTCTTCCCCGTACACCTTCTGGGCCGGAAATATTTTGAAGAGAGATGTTTTTATCAGCAATGTGAGCAATGAGATAAGCAAGATCATTGATAGAAATCATCTCCTCTGAACCCAAATTTAAAACAGGCAACCCTTTCTCAGCGCTCATGATGCGATAAATTCCTTCTACACATTCATCAATATAGAGAAATGAACGGGTCTGATCTCCTTTACCCCAAATCTGCACTACAGCCCCCTCACTTGCTTCTGCTACTTTGCGGCTAAGTGCTGCTGGGGCTTTTTCGCGACCGCCTTCCCAAGTTCCTTGGGGGCCGAAGACGTTATGGAGCCGCGCGATTCGAATATCCATCTGATAGTCTCGTGCATACGATTGATAAAGTCGTTCACTAAATAGCTTTTCCCACCCATATTCTGTGTCAGGAGCCGCGGGATATGCAGAATCTTCTGTGCATTTCGGATTATTTGGATCGAGTTGATTACGTTCGGGGTAAATACATGCAGAAGAGGTGTAGAACACTTTTTTTACACCTTGCATGCGGCATTCCTCTAAGACATTCAAATTGATTAAGGCAGAATCGTGCATAATTTCCGCATCATGGAAAGCGATGAAGCCCATTCCCCCCATGTTCGCCGCTAATTGACATACCTCATCAAAAGCCATTTCTGATTTCCCCTCTAATGACACCGCTCTTTTGGCACCTTCCGCAAAGCGTAGATCTGCAATCATAAATTCATCTGCGTAAGTGGATCCAAATTCAGGGTATTTTATATCAACCCCTCGTACCCAATACCCCTCTTCCTTATACCGTTTTGCCAAATGATATCCGATGAATCCTCCGGCCCCGCATATAAGAACTTTTTTCTGTGATGGGATGATAGGGTCCAAAGGTTCTGAAAAGAGGGGAACTCCCAAAATAAGCAGCAAAATTATACGTATATGTGTCATGAAACCTCCAATATTACAAAATAATTTATCGATAGATCACTTTAATTAATAAAT
>Ga0302280_1001735_pt1 | contig 17575 bp, 13 predicted proteins | sample III_Fen_E1_1_FD_198771 | JGI IMG/M metagenome (GOLD analysis project Ga0302280, IMG submission 198771) | Peat permafrost microbial communities from Stordalen Mire near Abisko, Sweden - III_Fen_E1_1 | ecosystem: Environmental > Terrestrial > Soil > Wetlands > Permafrost | place: Sweden: Abisko... | reverse complement strand
TATTTCAAAATGATTTTGCTGATAATATAATTCCGGAAATTCTGATTAATACAATATACTAAATCCCCAAAACCCACGTTTCATTAAACACCAAAAACAAATCTCAATTTGATCTTATTTAAATCTGAATCATTATATTTGAATATAAATGCAAGCCAAATCATTCCATATCTTCTTTTTCATGCTTTTTTTGTGGCAAGGCGTTTCTGCCCAGGTATGGCAATGGGCCCGGGTATTGAAATTCGGTTATATTGATTATAATGTTAAATGCGACAGCAATAATAATGTTATTGTATTAGGAAATACTGCAAATTCGCAGTATCCTTTTGCTCCTTTTGCCTGTAAAATTGATCCTGCCGGAGGAAGCATTGTATGGCTACAGCGCTATGCAAATAACTCCGATAAGATAACATTAACCGGCGATTATACCATAAAACCAGATGGCCATATCCTGTTCATTTTACACTATTCAGCAACAGGTACACTGAAAATTTCGCCTTCTGTTACGCTGACAAATAACAGCCTCTCATTTTTTCCTTTGTACCTAACTGAAATGGATGAAAACGGCTCAGTAATCAACGCTTTAAAAATAGGTGAAGATACTTCCGCCTCTGGTTATTATACTACCAGTCTTTCTTCGTTTTCGGCAGACCAGGGAAATACTTACCTTGATGGCAGTACAAGTATTGATTCTTCAAAAATTGCCGGTGCAAAAATAACCCCCTGGGATCCGTTTATCGCCAAACTGGATATAGCCGGTAACCTTACCTGGCTGCGCCAGTTTGCTGTACCTAAAAATTATGGCCGGGCTTTCGGTTTCAACATATCATGCCTGTTCAATTCAGGCCGCATATATACCATGTTTCAGTCAAAATATAATCAGATTGGGCAAGACTTTTACCGGCTTTCCATTACGGACTATTCCAGCAATTATGTTAAAAAAGATTCTATATCAGCCAATGGCCTCTATCTTGATTATTTAATCAGTGACAATATCAATAATATATATTATTCCGGTACTTTATTTGATACTTCAACTGTAGGCCCCTATAAACTATCAAATACAAATAACCAGAATTTTAATTTTTGCATTGCCAAATTTGACAGCAGCCTTCATTGCCTGTGGGCAAAAACTTTAGGCAACAACAATAATAATGCTGGTGTTAGCGGGGGCATTGCTTCAGATACAGCCAATAATGTTTTTGCAGCAGTAGATTTTTATGACACTATTACTATAAGCAATAATACATACTACTCTGCCGGGCCATATTTATACGGCGCAGCCATAGTAAAATACCTGCCCAACGGAAATATTGGCTATTCCCTGCCACTGGTTAGCTGGCTGGGGTCGGTGGAAATTAATAAACTTATATCTGACAAATGCGGCAATATTTATATTTTAGGAAACTTTACAGGGGATACAGGTACTGTGCGGGTTAAATTTGGCAGTACAATTGGTTTACAAGCTTCCGCATCCGATAGCGCTCACTTCTTTCTTGCCAAATTATATACAGGTACTCTTAATTTTACCACCAAACCCATTTGTAGCTTTGATAGCCTTTATGCAAATGCTTCACCTTCATTGGACAGTATTGTGTGGACTTTCCAAGATGGGACAATACTTCATGGCAGGAATGTAAGATATAATTTTACGACGAAGCCCTATGCCGTTACACTTGGTGCATATTGCCGCAAAGGGTGCAGCGAGTTTTATACAGATATAGTAAAAACTATATCAACTATAAAGCCATTTACATCTGCCACTATCCCCATCATCCTCTCCGCCTCCGTCCTCAGCCCGCAAAAAATAAAAACAAACTGGCTGCCACTCACGGGCGCAGCTAAGTATATGGTTTATTTACACAAAGACGGGATAGATAACCTTCTTGCTTCCATAGCAGATACAGCGTTTTATGATTCTGTTACCCCGTTATATACTTTTATTTCCGACAGCAATTATTATTTCGTCCGCGCTACCGATTCATGTGGGGATATATCCGCCCCAAGCCTCATCGCCAAACCAATGGTCCTCACCGCCACCGATTACGAAAACAAATATGCCATCGTTCTCTGGACGCCTTATGCGAAGTGGGAAAAGGGTGTTTTAAAATACCAAATACAGGTTCTCCAAAATGGCCAGTTTATTGATTATTATGACGGCACGGACACCGGTTACACCGATAACGCTTTCTTCGACAGCGCCCAAAAAGAGCGCTGCTACCGTATTGAAGCCTTTGAAAACGCGGGCAATAATGCCACCAGTTTCAGCAATGAAGTTTGCGTCCCTTATTTGCCTACTTTGTGGGTCCCCACCGCCTTCACCCCTAATGGAGACGGCCTCAACGATGTGTTCAAAGTAACAGGTATAGGCATAAAGTCATTCAGCCTCAATATCTACAATTCATGGGGCGAACTCCTCTACCAATCCACCGACCCCACAAAAGGCTGGGACGGTACATTCAATGGCAAGGCTGCTCCTGAGGGCAACTATCTCTATATTATTTCAGTAACCATGAATAATGGTAAAATCATTACTAATTCAGGTACAATAAATTTATTCCGTTAAGTTTTTTGCCCTGACTTACGACTTAGGACTGCCGACTTAGGACAACTTCCCCAATTTTAACTTTTCATTCACTAATTTTATAGATTTTCTATATGCCTATTCTTGTTAAATTTGCGGGCTCAAATAAGAACTGTGAATATTTTAGACGGCATAACATTCGCGAACCCGCAATTCCTGTGGCTGCTGTGTATTGTGCCCCTGCTCCTTGTTTATCAGTATTTTTACAAGGAAAAGAGGCAACCGGTATTCACTATGTCCAGCCTCGAGGGTTTCAAGGGCTTGCCTATGCCGCTGCGGGTATATCTCAGGAAACTGATGCCGGTTGTGCGGGCTTTGGCTATTGCAGCGCTTATCGTCGCCATTGCCCGGCCGCAATCCTCCACCGAACATGAAGATATTGACAAAGAAGGCATTGATATTGTCCTTGCTATTGATATATCGGGCAGTATGCGTGCAGGCGACTTAAAACCAAGCCGCATAGAAGCCTCGAAAAGTGTAATTGGTAAATTTATAGATGGCAGGCCATACGACCGCATCGCCATGGTGATATTTGAAAGTGAAAGTTTCACCTTATGCCCCCTTACCACCGACCATAATATGCTGAAAACCTACCTGAAACAGGTAAATTCAGGCATGTTGCAGGATGGCACCGCCATAGGTATGGGCCTTGCTACCGCCATCAACCGCCTACGTGAAAGCGACGCCAAAAGCAAGGTTATTATCCTGCTTACAGATGGGGCAAATAACGCCGGAAATATATCACCTCTTGCTGCCGCGGAAATGGCCAAAGACAAAAATATACGTGTCTATACCATTGGCGTGGGTAGCCAGGTAGGCGGTATGATCCCTATTCCCGGCACCAATACATATACCATTGCTGACCTTGACGAGCCGCTGCTGAAACAAATAGCCTCCGCCACGGGCGGAAAGTATTTCCGCGCTACCGACAGCCAGAAGCTCAGTAATATCTATAGTGAGATAGATAAACTAGAAAAGATAAAAATAGAGCAGACAGCCAGCGCCGCCCCTTCGGAAGAGTTTTATTTTTGGGCCATTATCGCCGGTATTTTGCTTTTGTCAGAAATGTTTTTTCATTACACCATTTTTAAAACTATTACCTGAGCATGAGGTGGGCGCACCCTGAATATTTTAGATACCTTATATTGGTTTTGCTTCCGGCGGCCCTGTTCCTGTTTTACATTATATGGCGGGCGCGCGGCATCAAAAGGCTTGGCGACGAAGCGCTCGTAAGCACTCTTATGCCTGCACGGCCTAAAGGCAGGCCCTACGTTAAATTTGCACTGCTCAGCCTGGCTTTTATCCTTATCATTTTCGGTTTGGCGAATTTGCTGCTCGGCACTACTCCGCTGAAAGTAAAAAGAAGGAGCATGGAAATTGTCATTGCCCTTGATATATCACGCAGTATGCAGGCGCAGGACTTAAAACCAAGCCGCCTTGAACGCACCAAGCAGTTTATTTCTAAATTTTTGGAAACGCTTGGCGGCGATGAAGTGGCACTTACAGTTTTTGCTGACCACGCCTATATGCAAATGCCCCTTACCATTGATTATCCTGCCGCCAAGCTCGTTCTATCATCTATAAATACCGATATGGCCCCGGCGCAGGGTACTGCTATTGCAGAAGCTATTTCTCAGGCGCAGTCGTCCTTTAACCCCGACAGCAAAAGTTCTAAAATAATCATGCTTTTTTCTGACGGCGAAGACCACGAAGGCGATATAGATGAACAGGCTGAATCAGCTGAAAAAGATGGGATACATATCTATACTTTTGGCGCAGGCTCCGAAACTGGCTCCCCTATACCACTCTATGACAACGGGGTAATGACAGGCTTTCAGAAAGACGGATCAGGCCAGACCGTTATCAGTAAAATGGATGAACAGATGCTGGCTAAAATAGCCGACGAAACACATGGAAAATATTACCGCCTTGGACAAAACAACCAGCAAATAGATGTGTTAAACAAAGACCTGGCAAAAATGACCCGCACCGATGAGGCCACTGAACTATTCGACAATCCTGTCAATTTGTTCCAGTGGTTCCTTGGAGGGGCTTTATTGCTTATATTTTTAGAGTTTTTGCTTACAGATCGCAAAAGCCGCATTAATTTTGGTACATTATTTGGCAGCAAATGATTATGAGAAATAACATATCACATTTTTTGGTAACTGGTAGAGACGCCATGCATGGCGTCTCTACGAATATTGGCAAATCCATTTTTATATTTTTTTTCCTTCTTCCTATCATTTCCTTTGCACAGAGCCATAACAGCCTTATCAGGGATGGAAATAACAACTATGAAAAAAATGACTATACCGAAGCGGAAATAAAATACCGCAAAGCGCTGGAAGCAAAACCTGCCTCCTACACTGCCATGTTCAACCTCGGCGACGCCCTCTATAAAGAAAAACACTATGACGATGCCGCCAAGCAATTTGAAAATGCCGCTACTTTAGCCCCTGATAAATTATCACGGGCGAAGGCTTTTCACAACCTGGGCAATACCTATATGAGCCAGCAAAAATGGGACGAAAGCATAAATGCATACAAGCAGGCGCTGAAAAATGACCCTACCGATGCCGATACCAAATACAATCTTTCCTACGCTCTATCTAAAAAGAAAGACCAGGACAAGAAAAACCAAAACGGCAAAGGCGGTGGCGGCCAAGGTGATAAGGATAAAGATAAAAGCGGGCAAAATAAACAAGGCCAGGGCCAGCAAAAAGACCAGCAGGGCCAGGGCGACCAAAACAAACAAGCCCAGCAACAAAAAGCAGGCCCAGCAATGACCGACCGCGACTTGGATGCTGTAAACGAAGAGGAAAAGAACACCCAGAAAAAGGTGATGATGGAACTGATGAAAAAGCAACCTAAAAACAACGATAATAAAACCGATAAACCGTGGTAGTTTTAGAAATGTTGAATGCTCAATGTTGAATTTTAAATGAAAAGGCTCTTATCCATATTATTCATTTTGTTTAGCGCCATTGTTGCGAATGGGCAGAAACTGACTGCTTCCGCCCCGGCTGAAGTAGGGATGAACCAGGATTTCCAGGTAGAATGGACAGTAAATGCCGATGGCAATAATTTCAAGCTTCCGCCTATGCCCGATTTCCAGTTGATGGGTGGCCCTTATCAGTCCACCAGTTTTCAGATGGTGAATGGCAGGACTTCACAATCCATAAGCCTTACTTACCAGTTCCGGCCAAAACATGTAGGCAAATGCACCATTGGCCCCGCTACTGTACAGGTGGCTAGTGGCACGATAAGTTCTAATTCTTTAACAATAAATGTAGTACAGGGTTCTGCCAATTCAGGCGGCCAGGCTTCCCGCCAGCCACAGCAGCAACAGCCCCGCGGCGGCGGACAGCCCCAGGCGCAGTCTGGCAGCGATGGTCAAAATAACGGTGATGTATTTATAAAGATATCACTTAACAAAAGCAACGTGATGGAAGGCGAGGCTGTTTTGGCCACGTATAAACTCTATGCCCGTAATGTGCAGCTAAACCAGCTAATGATGAGCAAGGCCCCTGCCTATAATTTCTTTTGGTCGGAAATGCTGCCGGAAGAAAAAAACCCGCAGATGACTCAGGAGATGTATAACGGCAAAAAGTATGCTGTCGCGCTTATCCGTAAGGTTATACTCTACCCGCAGAAATCAGGCACTCTCACCCTTGACCCAATGACCGTAACTGTAGCAGGGGTAAAACAGGTTAGGAGCAACGACCCGTTCTTCGGCAGTTTTTTCCCTGAATACCAGCAATTTTCGCAGGACATAAAAAGCACGGCCTACTCAATAAAAGTGCAATCCCTGCCGGAAGCCGGCAAACCCGCGGGCTTTAGTGGGATAGTGGGCAAATTTCAAATTTCTGCCAAAGCCACGAGAAATAAGTTGAAAGAAAACGACGCACTCAATTATACTGTAACGGTTAGTGGCACCGGCAATTTCAGCCAGGTAGAACCCTTTACCCTCTCAATGGGGCCTGAATGGGATACTTACGACCCCAAAACATCTGATAAACTGGATAAAGAGGAAGACAGAATCTCGGGATACAAAACCTTCGACTATACCATGGTACCCAAGGTAGCCGGCGATTATAAAATACCTGCCATCCACTTTTCTTATTTCGATATAAATTCTCACAGGTATGTTACCCTTAACACGAACGATATTCCGGTTACTGTTGAAAAAGGTTCCGGCAATAACGGTAATGCATCTGTTTCAACTTTAAATAAACAGGAAGTCTCCCTGCTTGGTCAGGACATTAGATATATAAAATCTAAGCCAGGTACTTTTTCAGATGCCGGCAGTTATTTTTATGGTTCTGCTGGCTTTGTGGGCCTGGCTATTACGCCATTTCTGGCATTCATAGGGCTTGTAGTTTACAAGCGGCGCAGAGCTGAAGAAAACCTTGATGTTACTTTGCGCCGCAGGCAAAAGGCAACGGGTGTGGCCCGCAAGCACCTAAAAACCGCCAACCTCCTGATGCAGAAAAAAGACGCCATTGCTTTCTATACCGAAGTGCTGATGGCGCTTTATGGATACGTTCATGATAAAACGGGCCTTGAAATGGCAGAAACATCCCGTGAATCTATCCAGGAAATGTTGTCTTCAAAAAACATACATGAAACCGAGATAAGCAGTTTCCTTCAAATAGTTGACCAGTGCGAATTTGCCAAATACGCACCTGTCGCAGTACAAATGGACATGGAGCCCGTCTACAACCAAACCCTTTCACTCATTTCAACATTGGAGGGCCAGCTAAAATGAAAAGGATAAAATTTGCATGCTTGTTTCTTTTCCTTTTCGCAGCAAGCCTTTCTGCACAAGACCTTGCAAAGCAATTTCAGCAGGGAAATGACCTGTACAAAAAGAAAGACTATGCCGGCGCTGCCAAAGCGTATGAATCTGTTGTTAAAAAAGGATATTCTTCCGAAGGGCTTTATTTCAACTTAGCCAATGCATACTTCAGGCTGAACGATGTGCCTAAAGCGGTTTTATATTATGAAAAAGCAAAAAACCTTAACCCTAATGATGAAGATATCCAATACAATTTAAACCTCGCCAAACTAAGGACCGTTGATAAAATAGAACCCAAAGGGGAGATCAGTTTTTATGAATTCATGAAAAACATCATAGATTTTCAGCCTTCAGTGAGGTGGGGCGCTTACGCCGTGGTTTGTGTTTGGATAGCTCTTCTTCTATTTGCCCTTTTCCTTTTCTCACAAACATTTATATTCAAAAAAACGGGGTTCTATGGTGGTATTATTTTTCTTGTTTTCTTCCTTGTCTTCCTTGCGCTTGGCTGGGAGCGGCACGAAATGGAAATTGAGCCTTATGCCATCATCATGACGACAGAAAGTGATGTAAAAACTTCCCCTGAAGACAGCAGCGGCAATGCATTTGTACTACATGGCGGCACCAAAGTAAAAATACAGGAAAATGTAGGCGAATGGAATTATATCCGGCTTACCGATGGCAAAGCAGGCTGGGCGAAAATGACCGATATGGAGAAGATATGAGCGTGATTGTTTTTGTGTGAATGTTTTTTACTTTGCGTCAAACGCATCCACAAACCTATATAAATTAAACCCGCCTTTTTTCATCTGCTCTTTTATTTCTTCAGCAAGGGCTTTTTTATTCACGTCCTGCATCCTTTTATTTTGAATAAGGTGATAAGCTTTATCTGCCAGCAGGAGGCTTTTCTTTTCGGGTTTTTCTGTGGCATTATGTTTTAAAATCGCTTCAATAATTTCTTCGGTTCCCTTCTTTTCCGTAGCCACTGCGGCTATCACGGGTATTTTCCATAAGGCGTGTGCATTTTTTTGCTTGATGAGTTTGTGAAGGTTACTTATAAATTCATTCGCGCCGGGGCGGTCGCTTTTGTTCACCACAAAAATATCGGCTATTTCCATAATGCCCGATTTCATCGCCTGTATCTCGTCCCCGCCTTCCGGGACAAGTACGACTATCGTGGTATCGGCGAGCCCGCTAATTTCTACTTCGCTCTGACCTACGCCTACAGTCTCTATGAATATATAATCAAAACCCGCCGCTTTCATCAGGTCAGTTATTTCAATAGTTTTAGCAGATAATCCGCCCAAAGAGCCCCTTGTAGCAAGTGAACGGATAAATATATTTGGGTTGGAAAAATGCTCGCCCATCCGGATACGGTCGCCGAGCAGGGAGCCAAAATTAAACGGAGAAGTAGGGTCTACCGCTATCACGCCAATGCGTTTGCTTTTAGCAGCCAGGGCAGCTATTAACTCATTTACAAGGGTGCTTTTACCGGCGCCGGGCGGCCCAGTAACGCCGATAACTGGAATATTGTCCGGTATTACAAGGTTTGAAAGGATGTCACGGTAATCAGCTGACGTGCTGTCACCGTTCTCAACTATGGTTATGGCCCTTGCCAGTCCTTTGGTGGCGCTTAGCTGGTTCAAACTTATTGAGTTATTGATTTTAAAACTACCACCTAAAACCAAACACCTAAAACCTAAACCTGGTGTAAAACAAAATCCTTGACGCCTTCGGCCACCCCATCGGCTGCAGGCTGCCAGTTAAGCTTTTCTTTTACGATCTGCTTCAGCAGTTTTTCCGATTCAAAATGCCCTTCACACGGGGAGCATTTTTCAAGGTGTTGCCGGATATTCTCAATATCCTGCGTTGTCAGCTCGCCGTCAACGTAAAGCTGCAACATTTTGTCGACTTCATTACAATCCATATACATATCTATTTATCTCCCCATTAACGTAAGAAAGGCTAACACCTAAAACCCAGCACCTCACACCTAATCTACCTTATACCCTCTCTTCTCCGCATACCCCTTCAGCTGTTCTTTCAGCATATTACGGGCGCGGTGCAGCCTGCTGCGTACCGTTCCTATCGGCACATCAATGATTTTGGCAATTTCGTCGTACTTAAATCCCTCCACATCACAAAGAAGGATTATCAGCCTGTAGTCTACCGGCAATGCATTCACTGCCTTAGTTATCTCGTCACCTACCAGGTCTTTGAATATTTCCTGCCGGAGGTCCACATTCTGCGTTCCCCCGTCTTCGTCATCGTCCACCTGCTGGTAGGTTTCCTCAAAATCAACCTTAGTCGGCAATTTGCTTTTGCGCCGGTATTCGTTGATGAACGTATTCTTCAATATCCTAATCAACCAAGCCTTCGCATTAGTTCCCTTTTCATAATAATTTATGAATTTATATGCCCTCAGATAGGTGTCCTGAAGCAAATCTTTTGCAATTTCGTCGTCATTTTCAAGAAATATGGCGAAGTTGTGCAAAGAATCGATATGGGGAAGAAATTCTGTTTCGAAAATCTTATCTTTTTCTTCTTTTGTAAGCTCTTGTCTCATGCAAGCCGTATTTTTATGCTCTTAAAATAATGGATAAAGGTACTACAATTTTAATATCTGCAATAGTAATTACAAAAAATGAAGAAAATTCTATTGCCCGCTGCCTGCTATCATTATTGCCGGTAGCCGATGAAATACTGGTAGTTGACGCATATTCCACAGATAAAACACCTGAAATATGTAAAAGTTTCGGGGTGAAATTTTTTCAACACGAATGGGAGGGATATACCAAAACCAAGAATTGGGCAAACAGCCGTGCCACCAATGAATATATATTGTCCGTGGATGCCGATGAAGAATTATCGCCCGAATTGCAGCAAAGTATTCTTGAAGCAAAACAAAAAGGAGTGCCTTTTTATTATGAAATAAACCGCCTGACAAATTATTGCGGACAATGGATAAGGCATGGTGGCTGGTTTCCTGACATCAAGCCCCGTCTCTTCGACCGCCGCAACGCCCGCTGGACGGGAGAATATGTCCATGAAAGGATGGAAAACACCGCCGGGGAAAAAGCAATACTGCTAAAAGGACTTTGCTACCACTACTCAATTCCAAGCATTGAAAAGCATATAGATACGGTAAACAGGTATAGTACCCTTGCCGCAGAAGAAATGATCGCCAAAGGCAAAACATTTTCACTTCTTAAACTCATTTTGAGCCCGCCCATCACTTTTTTCAAAATGTACATCCTCAAAGGCGGTTTCCTTGATGGTACGAATGGCTTAATTATAGCTGTCATTTCCGGCCATTACCGTTTCCTTAAATACGCCAAGATGCGCAACAAAGCCAAAGGTTAACCCTTTCATTTTGAATTTATTTGCTTTTTAAGCCTTTATTTTTATGGTTTATGGTTTAACAAAGAAATAACAAGAGAATTCCTGCCAAAAATTTGGAAATGTCAGAAAATCTTTTTTATTTTGATAGTGATATGTGTTCGGGCAGAATGTTTTTCTGAGGGTATTTCTGCCATATTTTTGCTGATCAAATTATCATCTTATCGGTTTCCCAACTAATAATGATAATGGGTATCAATATTATTGTTTCTAAAAATGCATCTGCAAAACCATAATGAATATTATGTAAGCAATTATTAAAATCACAATAACACATTAAAAACAACCCCATGAAAAAAAGTATTTTTAGGCTTGCATTGCTTGCCTTCATCACATTTTCAATTATTTTTAGCATTTCAGCATCAGCACAGGTAATAGTGCAGAACGGTTCGCGCGTAAACAATTACGCCCGCTTTGATACCGCAGTAAACCATGCCCAGGCAGGAGATACCCTATATCTTTCGGAATTGAATAACAATATTGGCTCATATAGCTCCTATTATGGTTCAGGCGGGTTGACTATCAACAAAGAACTTCATATTTTCGGTACTGGCATACATCCGGACTCAACTTTGGCTTCGGGGATCTCATACCTTCATGGGGATATACTACTAACCCAGGGGGCAAGCCATTTTTCCATTTCCGGAGTTTATATAGATAACATCTACATAGGTAAAACCTATAGGGATACGATTAGCTATGTTGACATAAACCGTTGTTATATCAGCGCCCAAATCGTAGTGAACGGGAGCAGTAATGGATACACATATATCAGTAATTTATTGATACGGCAAAATATTTGCGGTAAAATAAATTCCGACGCTGATTATTACTATGTGTCCAATTGTACCGTTTCGAATAATATTGCTACAGAAATTGCCTACTTCGGAAACAATAGCGTTGTATCCAATAATGTACTGATTGATTCTGTTGGGTATTACTGGGGCGGTTCATCCAAAATAGGTGACCTTTTTGAAAACAATTACGCAACTATTGAAAATAATATTATCCTTTCATCCAAAATAGATTCAAACCTTAACCTTGACGCCACTTATAAAAATAACCTCACAATTTCAAAGATAATCAACCCTTGCTCAAGTTGCTCGTTTTCGGGTAATCTTGTTCAGTCTAAGGATAGCATATTTACAAATTTTGGCTTATATGATTTGGTTAATAACCCGCCCCAGCTTATCCGGTATAATTTTCACCTGAAAACAGGCTGTAAAGGCATAGGCAAAGGATCTGATGGCAACGATATTGGCATATATGGCGGCCTGTACCCATGGAAAGACGGCGACCTGCCAATAAACCCACATATTCAAAGCAAAAGTATTGGTACTACCCTGGACGCCAGTGGAAACCTGAAAGTAAATGTAACAGTAGAAGCCCAACAAAAATAGTAAAGCCATGAAAAAACTTTTGCTGTTTTTGTTTGCCTGGCTGGCGGGCATACCCCTTATTTATTCTCAGAATAAAATAAAGGGGTACCAATACTGGTTCGATAATAATATAAGCTCTGTAAAAGCGGTTTCCATTTCGCCCGATTCTATTTATAGTCTTAGTACATCCCTCCCGGCAAATTCGCTTGGCGCCGGGCTGCATACTTTTAATGTCCGCTTCTTAGATGATAGCGGCCGGTACAGTGTGGCCTTAAACACTTATTTTGTAAAGACTATAGTTTCCAATATTACAGGCTATGAATACTGGATAGATAATAATTATTCGAGCAAAACATCACAAACCCTAAGCCCCGCCGTTAAAGGCAATATAAATACCCCCCTCAATACCGGCAGCATATCCAGCGGCCTCCATACTTTTAATATCCGTTTCAAAGATGATTCAGGATATTGGAGCAGTGTTCAAATACAATATTTTTACAAAACGCAACAAGGAAAAATTACTGGCTACCAATATTGGGTTGACAATAACTACGCAAGCAATACCACACAAAGTATAAGCCCGGCAGCCAATACTGTTTTAAACACGGCCTTAGCACCCGGCAGCCTTACTCCTGGCCTGCACATTTTCAATATTAGGTTTATGGATGATGGCGGGGCATGGAGCAGCCTGCAGTCTCAGTATTTTACGGTAGATAACACCGCAAACGAGATTGTAAGTTACCGCTATTGGTTCGACAGTATTTTCAACGCAAACAATACCCATGCTATGCCCGCCTTAGCCAGCATTGACAGCCTGAAAACCCACCTTACTTCTACACAAACGGACTCTGGAAGACATGCTATCCATTTTCAATTCAGGGACAAAACAGGTCTTTGGAGTTCTTTTACTATTGATACTTTTTATAAAAGTTCGAAATCCGGAATCGGCGCCATAAGCCCTGATTCGGGAGCAAATTATACCATTGATACTATTCTTATCCAGGGAAACGGCTTTACTGATAGCGCTAAGGTGAAACTAACCTACGCAGGGCAGGCCGATATAGTGCCAACATATTTCCTTTATGAAAATGCTAATGAATTAAAGATTGCCTTAAACCTGAATGGCAAAAAGCCTGGCTACTGGAACCTGGTAATAACTATACCGCATGATACTATAATGACATTGGACAGCTCATTCCAAATCTACAATGGCATATTCATCACCGGAAAAATAGATACTGTTTACCAGGCTTCTCAAAAAGTAACTTTGCATTATACCGTTCCATATCCTTTTGATGCGGGAAATGTATTTACACTTCAATTGATAAATGAAGTCGGCAAGCTCTCTCATGCACTCAATATTGGCACGGTAAGCGCTACTGACAGCGGCCACATTTCTGCCATGGTCCCTGCAAACCTGCCTGCGAGTTGCGGTTATGAATTCAGGATTATTGGCAGCAGCCCACATGTAGCCAGTTTACCTTCTGCCTCATTTGCGGTAGCAGATATCATAGCCCCTGCCGGAGATTATGCTCTTCAATTTAACGGGACGTCTGCTTTCCTTGATATGGGAACATGGTTTGACCAGGACAGTTTTACTATTTCCTTCTGGATGAACCCTGATTCGGTGCAAGGAAATGGGGCCGGGGTAATGGATATACAGAATAATCTCGGGTTCTTTTTCCATGACTATAACAACGCCCAAAACAATTATGTCCTTTTTAATAATTTGCGCCAGGATCTAATACCTAACCTCTGGCAACAAGTTACTCTGTCGGTTAACGGCAACACAGGGGTGCGTAAAATGTACCTTTTCGGGCAGTTGGTTAAACAGAGTACTTTATCCTATTCACCGGCATCCGGCCATGATATGCGGATGGGGAACTGGACATGGAACGGCCTTTTCGGAAGTACGTACTGGAAGGGGTTGATAGACGAAGTAAAAATATATAATTATATACTTTCCGATTCTGCTGTTTTAGCAGGAGTAAACAAGGAACTGACAGGAAACGAACCTGGTCTGCTCGCTTACTGGAATTTTAATGACGCACAATGTGCATCAGTTAGTTTCGATAAAACTAAAAATCACCGGCCAGCCTATTTAGACAGTGGACTTGCGCGTGTTCCCTCCACTGTTCCGAATATAGGCCAACAGGTTATACCTAACTATGGAGGGAACACCGATTTAATAACTGTGAAAATTTATGGCGCAGGTTTTATCAATGGGGCAATAGTTAAATTCAAAAAAACCGGTCACCCTGATGTAGTGGCCGATTCTACGGGTGTGTTTCCGGGGGGCGCCGTGATTACCTGCCAATTTGATTTGAACGGGGCAGATACGGGGTTATATGACGTAGTTGTAATAAACCCTGATACAACGACTTTTACCTATCCCAAAAGTTTTACTATACAGCCCGGCACATGGCCTGATGTTTGGTTTGATATAGTCGGAAAAAATGTCGTGCAGCAGGGCGCATCTAATACTGTGCTTTTTGTATTCGGCAATAATGGTAATGTGGATGCGAAAGTTGTACCTTTTAATTTTGCAGTTTCCGACTCGAATACTAAAGTGCAGCTGCTCTTTAAAACAAATAACCCATCTGATTCCCCTTCGCAGTTTATTGATTCAGAACTTACTCTTATGCCTCTTTATGGTAATATGGATTCTTTGAATGACGAGCCTTTCAATTGCAAATTGTATGGGTTTAAAATCCCATATATTCCGCCAAATGGAACAGTTGTAATGGGAATCCGGATTACAGATACAACCGGTACTTCTTCACCAAAAATAATAAAGGCGTGGATAGATTCACCTTTGTTTCAGTCGCCGGGCATTAGCGCCGGAGAGTTGGATTGTTATCATGATATTGCTTCGGGAGTGTTCGGGATTACTTTAGGATTAATACCCGGAGTAGGATGTATTGGCACTGTGGCAGATAAGATCGGGTATAAACTTTATAAAGCGGCGAAATATGGCGCCCAGACTGTTTCTGATTATGACGCGTCGGTTGCCTGGGATGTTTTTGACATCGCCATCGGTTGCCTCCCGGGGGCAAAATTAGTATCCTGGCTGAAAGGGGCCAATGGCAATAAAGTTTTAAAACCTGCTGCTAAATTAATAATGAAAGCATTAGACCCTCATACCAAAGCGGCGGCGGAGCAGATTGATAAAGGTTTCCAGGTAGTTGGCGGGCTCAAGAGCGTAACATATAATGAATGTACAAAGCAATTATATGATAAGATACATACCATGGACCAGCAACAGGTTGGCGCCCTGGACCCCAATTATAAAGTGGGGCCCTCTAAATTCATAAAATCTACTAACCCTTTTGCTTATACTATTGGTTTTGAAAACAAACCCACTGCTACTGCACCGGCACAACAGGTAACCATTATTGATACCCTTGATAAAAGCAAATTTGACCTACGCACTTTCAATTTTGGGATAATAGGCTGGGGCGACTCAATTTATGAACCAACCTATTCAAAACAAAAATCATTTTCCATCAGTTACAATTACGTAACCATTGATAGTGTGATAGTGAGGGTTGATGGGAGGCTTGATACCGCCTCAGGGGTATTGAGATGGAAATTTACTTCCCTTGACCCAAAAACAATGAATGTGCCGGCGAACCCGCTCATTGGGTTTTTGCCCCCCGACGACAGCACACACCGCGGGGAGGGTTTTGTAACATACAACCTGAAATTGAAACAGGGATTTGGTACCAATACAAATGTCAATAACGGAGCTACCATAATATTTGATTACAATGCGCCTATTTCAACCAAATCTTATAAAAATGTGATAGACAATACAAGGCCATATAGCGCTATTAACCCGATTACATTATTAAATGACTCTATTATTAATGTAACATGGAGTGGCACGGATACAGGTTCGGGGATAATGTATTATGATATTTATTTTGCTGATAATAATGATACTTTTCATGATATTCTGTACCATACCGATTCTACCCATGCCGAATTCAAAGGCCAGTTGAACCATACTTATAAACTGTTCAGCCTTGCTACTGACAGCGCCGGCAATATAGAAACCGATACTATGCCCATAAGGACCATTACCCTGACGCCTACTTCCATGACAACTGCTTTGAAAGGTTTGTTTGACCTGAGGAATATTCCTAATCCTTTTAGGGAAGAATGTACCATTGAATTTTCCTTACCTGAAAACCTGGAGATAAATCTCACAGTGCAGAATCTATACGGAAATGTTATTTCCACAGTAGCACAGGGAAAATTTAACGAAGGCCATTATTCATATAATTTCAAATCGAACGACCTCGCAGCGGGGGTTTACTTAATAGAATTGAATACACCCAAAGGCGTGTATTATACAAAGATGGTGATCGAGAAGTAGTTTAACTCCATAAACCTTCTCAACCGAATTGCCAGGGCTGCAATAGTTTGTTTTTAATAGAATTCAAAACTATTGCAGCTTTTTCATTTTATATACCGGCTATAAACCATACGTTTTTAAGTCTTTAATGCAATTGCCAATATCTTTATTAAAAGAATCTTAATAATTTTTGCCTTGCCCTTACCTATTAAAGGATATTCATTTTAAATTTGCGCACAGTTTTAAAAATCAAACATCTGAAAATGAAGATTAGCAGGCTTGCCCCATTGTTTTTGCTTATTGCGCTTTTTTCGTCATGTACTTCTTACAGAAACAAGGCTGAAGAACTCACATTACCTATCATCCAGGGTATTCAGGGTGATAATTATGATAAAATAAAATGCCTGCTCACCCCAAAAGAGAACGTTAATGAGCTTTTTGCTAAGAACAAATCTAAACTGGGATGGATATACTATAACAAATATACCGAAAGCTATCGCTACCAAACCCTTATTGCCAATTCCCGAGTAGATTTTGACAGGATCCAGGATTATTCAAAACAATATGGACTTGATTGGAGCCAGGTACAATTGGGTGAAGTAACCAAACAGGATGTGTCTGATAGTATGTCTGATTACTCCTTGCTCGAAGCTAAGCTCAGCTTCCCTAAGGGCCTGTATGTGCTTAAATTTGATGCCGCTCATATAGCTGGCAACTGGTATTTGCTACACAATATCATGATCTATCCACAGGTTCACCCGTAATTGGGTTCAGGAAGCCTTCATTGGAATTTATTAATTGGCCAATTGCCTTTCTTTAATTTATAATCCATAATTTATAATTTTTATAATTGTCTGGCAAGCAGGAAGAAGATGACGAAATGCCGGAAAGAAGGATAAGCTTTTCGGGCCGCAGCCGAAGGAAAAACAACCTTAGCTTCCCTTTATTCATTCTTTTAGCTCTGGTGTTGGGAGCGTTCTTCCTACTTTCAAAGTACAACCACAAGCCTCCACGCTTTAACCACGCTCTCCGAAATACCTTTTCTGCCAATCCTG
>Ga0302280_1001731_pt1 | contig 17604 bp, 17 predicted proteins | sample III_Fen_E1_1_FD_198771 | JGI IMG/M metagenome (GOLD analysis project Ga0302280, IMG submission 198771) | Peat permafrost microbial communities from Stordalen Mire near Abisko, Sweden - III_Fen_E1_1 | ecosystem: Environmental > Terrestrial > Soil > Wetlands > Permafrost | place: Sweden: Abisko... | reverse complement strand
CATTTCTTCTCCCTTTTTTACACTGACTTTATAAACTTTCATCTGGTCGGTGTCCTTGTCTTTGAATATTTCTTCTTTGTCTTTTTCTAATTTCCAGCCTTTATATTTACCATTGCTTATAGCGGCTGAAACTGCTTTGGGGAGATCGGATTTTAATATTTTATGGGTAGCTACCTTATTCCCATTTTTTGAATAGACGGCTTTATAAGGTACATTCCCTATACTGTATTCTACAATATAATAGTCAGGATTATCTGAGTTCAGGTATGGGCCATCTTCGTACCAGTTGTCCCACCATTCATCCAGGTTGTCGTGTGGGGGTACTCCAAACCAGCTGTCAGAACTCGTTTTTGGGAATTGGATATAAAAAAGATCCGTTACTGCTTTAGGAACTTTGCTTTTTTCAATTTTAGCTTTGTTATTCGTATTTCCTTTTGTGGTGGAGGCGTTTTGGCTAAACATATAGGTTGATGATAAAATCATCAGTATTATGAGAATAAACCTCGTTTTTTTCATCGTGTTATGCTTTATTTAAATGGTTTAATTACAAATTCAAAATACAGAACTTACAAGCTATCCGATTCATTAGGAATTGCATCAGAGGCGTAAAATCCTGTACCTACCGGCATATAAACATCTCCTGCCAGTTTAGGGTCTGGAGCTACTGTCATTACAGGGATAGGAGACTTGTTAACTATTTGCTGGGCATAACTTCCGACAAAATATTCACGAAATGATTTTTCCTGTTGTGACATAATCACTATCAGGTCTGCATTTTTAGGAATAGCCCAATTAATGATATGATCTGCAAAATTTTCAGATGAGTCTTGTATAATGGTTGCAGTAGTTTCAATGTTTCTATCCTTGAAGTAATTCTCTACCTGTTTTAAGTTTGCATTTATTTTGTCTGCCAGGAACTCATCTGATTCATTGACGGATACCACATGAACGGTAGAATGAAAATACTCTGCAAGCTCTACAGCATGAGAAACTTTTTGTTTTGTTTCTTCTGAAAGGTCGAGTGGCAGTACAATATTTTTATAGCCATTGTTGTTAGATTTTGTCTTTACCACCACCACCGGGCAGTCAGCCTGTTGGATCACTTTAGAAGCATTGCTACCTGCAAAAGACTGGATGCCAGAAGAACCGTATGCGCCCATTACTATAAAATCTGACTTTTGCTGGTTTGCGGTTTCTGTAATTTTGCTGTGTGCTTTCCCGCTAACGATTAGGAATTTATAAGTAACGCCGCCGGTTTTATCAGCTATAATTTTTTTGAGATTGTTCGCCGCCTCTTCAATGACAAACTCAACCACGTGGGTAACATCAAATGCAGTTGTTTCCGTTACAGGGTCAAAATTTGCCCCCTCAATTACATGCAAAAGGGTAATGGTGTCCTTATCATGTACAGCAATAGAGGCTGCGTGTTCAATAGCCAATATTGATGTTTCAGAAAAATCTACCGGCACTAAAATTGAACCGGTAAGCGTTTTAATATCCATTTTTTTAATTGTTTAGTAAAAATTTTATCTTATATCCTTTGTTCAAAAAAGTTTTTCTTTTATGTTTTCCGGCGTGGCAGGGTAAACCAAATCATACTCATGCGATACCAGATTTTCATCTTTATGATGATACTTCAACCGGGTGAGAATATGTGAAATAATAGCAATGTGCGCTTCTTTCTTCTCTTCGGCCTTTACTACAAACCATGGGGCGTGGTTGAAATTTGTTTTCAGCAGCATTTCATCCCTTGCATCAGAATAGTCTTTCCAGTGCTTCTGCGCTTCCATATCTATTGGGCTTATTTTCCATTGTTTCAGGGGGTCTGTTTCCCTGGATTTAAGTCTTTTCTCCTGCTCGCTTTTGCTGATGTCGAGGTAGTATTTCAGAATAATAATACCTGAATCAAACAGCATTTCTTCAAATAGCGCCACTTCCTTAAAAAAGGATTTATATTGTTTATGGGTGCAGAAATCCATCACTTTTTCTACCCCGGCGCGGTTGTACCAGCTTCGGTTAAAAAGTACAAATTCACCCGCCGCAGGCAAATGAACAGAGTATCGTTGGTAGTACCATTCATTTTCCTGGTGGTCGGAAGGCTTGCCAAGCGCTACTACTCTTGTTTCGCGTGGGCTAAGGTGCTTAATAATGGTTTTTATAGTCCCGTCTTTGCCCGCAGTGTCCCTGCCTTCAAGTATTATAAGGACTTTCAGGTTGGAGGCTATAATTTCCTTTTGCGACTTAACCAGTTCAACATAAAGTTTGTGAAGTATTTTTTTCTTGTCCTTTTCCATGTCGGCATTTATGCTTCAAGGTTCTTTTTCTTCTCATTATATTCCTCGGTATTCAATTCTCCGGCGGCATAGCGCCTTTTGAGAATATCCAGTGGGGTTTCCTTTGCACGCGGCCTGCCGGGAACGTAATATGGGGTTGCGAAAATCCATATGATAAAAAAGAACCAAATAACCCACCAGATAAGGTGCATTCCAAAAAAGTGATAACCATTATAAAACATATTTCTTATTGCTAATTATTAACGAACTTTACTAATTATAAACCAATTGCCAAATCATTCAATTAGATTAGGATTAAATCGTAACAAGAAAAATGTTGGAATGTTTAAAACGGGAAAATTCTATCTTTTTTTTCGCCTGCCCCACCAGTGCAAAGACTTCCCTACAACGACAACGATTAATAAAAGAGTTATAATTTCCCACCACGGCCAAGAATGTATATACATTTATTTATTATTTATTAAGTTAGAATTTGTAATTCAGGCCTCTTTAGAAGAAACCCCTGTTTTTTGCAGTGCGGCCATTATTTTTATTATCAGGCGGTTGCGTATATCTATTGTTTGTCGGGGTTCTACTGCATAAGTTACTATTGCTTTTATCCACGTATCGCCAGCAATGTTGAAAGATACAAAGGGGTATTCGTCAATGTCCTTTGCTTCAACCGATGTAAATTTTAAAATCTCTTTAAAGTTTTTAATGCTTTCAATTAATTCAGCGCCTAATTCTTTTGTAGTTATATCTTTAATTATTTTTTCAACGTTTACAAGGTCAATATCGTTTGGCACAAAAAAGGATAGCTCGTTCCAGATGTATGGAAATTTTTCCCATGAATAATTAAAAACTGCATTTTGCAGTACCAATGAATTTGGGAAGCGTATAAGTTTACCGCTTGAAACATCATTAGACAAATAATCACCACCTAACTCCCAAAGAGTTGTATCCAAATAATTAATTTCTACCACATCACCTTTCAGTGAATTAATTTTAATTCTGTCGCCCACACGGTATGGTGTACGGATTATTATATATATCCATGCAATAAGTGAGGTAAGAGGGGTTTGGAGCGAAAAACTAAGGATAAGGGAAATAACGCCAAAAGAAACCGCCGCCGCATACCAGTTGACAAACAGAATAGACAGAATAACCATAGCAATTAACAGGACGCTCGTCAACCGTATTACCCTAACCAGGTTATAAATGGTAGCACGGGTTTTAGCTTCTTTAATTATCAGCCTTTCTATCCACTTTGCCAGTATCAGTATTGCACAAGTAAATGTACCTCCAAGAGTAATCTTTTGCAATACTTCTTTATAGGCAAGGGAGCCGAAAATGTGCAGGTTTTCATCCCTCAAAAAAAAAATAGGAGGCAAGGGATATAGCAAGAAAAACAATATAACCGCCTATCCAAAATATATACTTACCTTTCTTTTTGGTTGTTTTATCATGAGGGATATATCTTTTTCTATCTGTAATATCCATATGCCGCTTTTAACTATTCGTAAATTCCCTTTAGGCCAAAGATTAACTTACTACATTAAAACAGTGGGGATTCAACTGTCTCATTTCATATCTCAGGAAAGTTATTTTCTATTTTCTATTATTTTTTTAGAGGCCATTTAAATCCAGGTATGCCCTTCTTTTGCAATGAGGGCTTCCGCATCTTCGGGCCCCTGTGTACCTGCTTCATAATCGGGGAAATTGACGGAAGGGTTTGCTTCCCATGAATTAAGGATAGGCATCAGCGCTTTCCAGGCAGCTTCTACCTGGTCGGCGCGCATAAAAAGGGTCGAATCGCCTTCCATAATATCCAATAACAAAGTTTCGTATGCTTCGCGGGTGCCGGAAGTATATGATTCGTCGTAATTGAATTGCATATCAACAGGATAGAGCAGCATTTTAAGCCCCGGGCGTTTTGCCTGGAAGTTTATGCGGATGCCCATGTGCGGTTGTATATTCAAAACAAGCCTGTTCGGCTGTAAATTTCCCCTTGCTTCCGGCGGGAATGACTGATGTGGCACCGGCCTGAATTGTATGGTGATAACGGAAATTGTTTCATTCAACCGTTTGCCGGTACGGAGATAAAATGGCACCCCCTGCCAACGCCAGTTATCTATAAATAATTTTACGGCGGCAAATGTTTCTTTGGTAGAATCTTTGCTTACATCCGGTTCCTGCCGGTAGCCCTTTACTTTTTTGCCCTGTATCCAGCCTGCCCCATATTGCCCGCGCGAAGCGTACTGATATACCTCCTCCTGTGGGATCTTTCGCAAGGCATTCAGCACATCCACTTTATGGTTCCGCACTTCATCGGCCTCAAAAGAAACCGGGGGCTCCATGGCTATCAGGCAAAGCAGCTGCATAAGGTGGTTTTGCACCATATCCCGCAGCGCTCCGGCAGTTTCATAGTAATTTCCCCTGTTTTCTACTCCCAATTGTTCTGAAACCGTTATCTGGACACTGTCAATGTAATTGCGGTTCCATACCGGTTCAAACAAGGCATTGGCAAATCGCAGGGCAAGTATATTTTGCACGGTTTCTTTTCCGAGATAATGATCTATACGGAAGATTTGACATTCGTCAAAAATACCATGCAGTAAATCATTCAGGTGTTTAGCACTGTCGAGGTCATGCCCGAAAGGTTTTTCAATCACAATCCGGCTTTGGAGCTTGTTTTCAGCAAGCCCTGAAGACCCAATCATCGTCGCAATTTCCTCGAATGAATTGGGGGGCACGGCGAGGTAAAAAATCCTGTTGGCAGTTACATTCCATTCTTTCTCAAGGCTTTTTATTTGTTTATCAAGGATGGAATAGGTTGTGGATGCGTCAAACTCGCCTTTCTGATAAGTAATATATTTTTCAAAATTTTCCCAATCGCTTTTTTTTGATTTCCCCCTTCTTGAAAATTTATCTACACCCTTATGCAAATGTTCCTGAAATGCTTTCAATGCTATTTTTACACGGCTTACACCTATTATTGCAAAATTAGCAGGTATCCTTTTATCCAGGAACAGGTCGTAAATGGATGGAATTAATTTTCGCCAGGTTAAATCACCTGTGGCGCCGAGAATAATAATAATAGTTGGGGGAGGTTTTGATGCAGGTTCCATTTTATTCGTTTGTTTGTTTCCAATGTGTATGAAAAACCCCCTCGCAGTCATTCCGTTGGTAGGTATGCGCCCCAAAATTATCCCGTTGCGCCTGAATTAAATTATCTGGCAGCCAGCTGCTGCGGTAGCTGTCATAATAAGCCAGCGCCCCCATCATTGCCGGAAGCGGGATGCCTGTTTCAGCGCCTATTTGAATTACCTTTCTAATGCCAATTTGTGATTGCATTAACTTTGGGGCAAACGTACAGTCCAGCAGGATGTTTGACAAATCATGCTTTTGGGTAAAAGTTGAACGGATATCTTCAAGCAGGGTGGCGCGGATAATGCAGCCCCCTCGCCATATAGCAGCTATTTCAGCTAAATTCAAACCGTAATTACATTCTTTAGAAGCAACCTGTAGCAAGGCCATTCCCTGTGCGTAAGTTGTGATAAAGGAAAAATACAGCGCTTCTTCCACATTGGCTATTAAATCATTTTTATTGCCGCTGTATTTAATTTCAGGGCCTTTCAGTATTTGTTGCGCAGCCTCACGTTCTTTTTTATACGCTGATAAGCCGCGCATGGAAACTGCCACATCAATGATAGGGGTGGGTACCTGTAGTTTCATAGCATCTTCGGAAGTCCACCCGCCCGTGCCGTTTTGTTTGGCGCTGTCAAGTATCATATCTATCAGGCGGCCATCTGTCAAATCATCTTTCTGGGCAAAAATATTAGCTGTAATTTCTATCAGGTAGGAATGTAGTTTGCCTTCGTTCCATTTGGAAAAAGTACTATTCAATTCATCATTATCCATATTGCCTGCCATTTTAAGCAAGTGATACGCTTCAGAAATAAGCTGCATCAACCCATATTCAATACCGTTGTGCACCATTTTTACGTAATGCCCCGCTGAACCCGGCCCAAGCCAGGTAACACATGGTCCGGGCGCAATATTTTGCGCCCCTGCAAATTTGGCCGAAATAGCTTCAAGCATCTCGCCCACCCGTTCATAAACATCCTTTGGGCCACCGGGCATAATGCTGGGGCCATAACGCGCCCCTGATTCTCCACCCGAAATACCTACCCCCATAAAGTGGATGGTTGATTTTGCCAATTCCCCTATCCTTTTATCAGTATCGGTAAAGTGGGAATTGCCGCAATCCATTAAAAGGTCATTTGCAGATAGTAAAGGCTTCAATTCATTAATAACTTCATCTACTATTTTCCCTGCCGGGACAAGCAATAATATTACCCGCGGGCTTTTCAAAGCGTTTACAAATTCCTCCAGTTCTTGGGTAGCAAATATGTTTCGTGTGCCCGCATCTTTTGTTAGCAATTGTACTTGTGCACCGCTTTTATCAAAACCTGCCACACTGTACCCATGGTCGTTCATGTTCAAAACAAGGTTGCGCCCCATAGTGCCTAACCCAATCATCCCATAATCATTTTTTTGCTTTGTCATTTCTTTATTTTCGTTTATCCTGCTTCAAACCCAAATTCCTTTAGTTGGTTTTTAGCTTCATCCAATCCCCTAAAATGAATACTGTGCATACCTAAAGTTTTAGCAATTTCAACAAACATGTGCTCATTATCAATATAAAGGGAATTGTCCGGGCTTGTTTGTGAAATATCCGTCGCCATGCAAAATATATCTTTGTCAGGCTTACGGAGATGAACAAAAGAGGAAGAAACAAAAGCATCGAATAATTCCGCCAGATTAAATGTTTTAATCCTATATGCATTTAGCTCCCTACCTTCATTACTTACCGCAATTACCTTTAGCTGGTAACGTTTTTTTATTCCTTTAAAGAAGTCAATAGTATCCTGATAAGGAAGGGACTGTTTGAACATTATATTTATAAAATCATCTTCTGAGAATTTCCTTTTCTCGTAAAAAACCACCCGTTTTAAATATTCAGAAAGGGTTAATTTACCTTCTTCATAAGTATCAAATGTGAGATGGTGCCGTTCATTAAGCTCTTTTGGATCCAGGTTAAAATGTACCACTGCATTATTACGCTGTTCGCCGCCCCATCCATTGGTAAGCAATACCCCCCCAATATCAAGAAATAGGGTTGTGATTTCCTTGCCTTTCATGCAGGTTCATGATTAGCAAGTTGCATATTAGACTCGTTTACAGATTGATATAATTTACTTAGCCCCTCATCAATATCTTTTCCCAAACGTACCAGTATTACCCTGCGGCCTTTGTCATCCAGCGAACGGAAGTCGCCAAGAGCCTGCGCCTGGTGCAAGGTTGCAAATCCAAATTTTTCACCCGGTATGGCCAAATCATTATCGTCATCGCCAATCAATATTATGTACAACCCTGTATCGGGGCCTCCTTTGTGCAACTGCCCGGTAGAATGCAGGTACCGGGGGCCATTCAGAAGGGTGGTAGCTTCTTTTAGCTCATCCCGCATTTTTTGCCTCCAGGATTGTAAAATTTTTGTGCGCTTATCTGTCATCAGGAAATAGGGGAGAAGTGCTATATATTCATTGGGCTTTGCCAGCGAAGTAAAACTATTGACAAAACTTCCAATGGATTCACCATAACTAACGAGTAATACCTCTGCTTCTTTTCCACTGTAAACTGATACGTTTTCATCTTTCAAAACAGGCTCAGATTTCTTAAATGAACCTTGCTTAACCCAGCCTTCAAGAATCTCACTTGTATTTTTCTTGCTTTCTTCCACATTTGGCTGGTTAAACGGATTAATTCCTATCACCAATCCTGCAATGGCCGCTGCTATTTCCCATTTGTAGTATTCGCCGCCCAATGATATTTTATCAGCCAATTTTATTCTAACCACAGGATGGCCTGCTTCTTCAAGCGCTTTGAGCTTCTTCTCATCTGCCTCGTTATTGTCAGAAACAAGATATATATTTATAAATACCCTGTCATTTCCATATATTTCAGGGGTGCCGGTTTTTTCACCGTTCACAGGAACCAGCCCCCGCCCGTCTTTGCCGGTGCTTTCAGCTAATAATTGTTCTACCCAATAGCCAAAAGAACTAATGGAGGACGACAAAACAAATGTGACTTTGTCGCGCCCATGGCGCTGGCATATACCCAAAACCACTCCCAAACCGACTCCGGGGTTTATAGCTGCCGGGACCCCATCACAACCATCCTGCATTTGTTTGGCATTTGCCAATAAAGCCTTAATATCCAAGCCCATCAAGGTCATTGGCAATAAGCCAAAATCTGAAAGCACCGAATAGCGGCCCCCCAGGTCAGGGTTATTGATGAATACTTTTCTAAATTTATATTGTTCCGCCAGTTTTACTAAAGGCGTACCGTCATCTGTAATGGCGACAAAATTATTCCCGGGTTCATCCTTGTTTTTCTTTTCCAGTTTATTATAGAAATATCGGAAGAAACTTATGGTTTCTTCAGTGCCGCCAGATTTGCTGGCAACAATAAAAAGGGTTTTTTCTATTTCTATTTCTTTCTCCAAAGCCAATATAGCGGCAGGGTCAGTATTATCCAATACAAATAGTTGCAGGTAGCCTTTGGCGGTACCAAAAGTTTCTCGGGCCACTTCAGAGCATAAACTGCTCCCGCCCATGCCGAGCAATACGGCGCTAGTATAGCCTTCTCCTTTTATTTTCAAGGCAAAGGCATTAAGCATTTCTATGTTTTCACTGAAATTGTCCGGCAATGTCAGCCATCCCAAACGGTGCTTTATTTCTTTTAATTGTTGCTGGTCCGCTTTCCAGAGATAAGGGTCTTCAGCAAAAAGAAGTTTACCCATTTGTTTTTCATCTATTGCCGCATAAGCCTCATTTATTTCTTTTTTTAGCTTGCCGCAACTGATATTCTGTGGGGATGCCTTATCGCCCAATACCTTCATTCTTTTGCCGGCGAGGGCGTTTATTAATTTATTATACGCGTCTGTAAATTTTTGTATGCCTTCATTCTCCAATTGGCGGGTTACAAAATCAATATTAATGCCTTGCTTTTCAAGTGTTGCAAACAATTGTTTTGCTCCTTCTACACCTGCTTCAATAGAGTCCTTTTTTAGTTTCCCGTGTTCGGCGAAAGCTGCAATAGTTTCATCAGGTAAAGTGTTAACTGTATTTTCGCCAATAAGTTCTTCTACATATCTGAGGTCATCATACAAGGGGTTTTTGTTGCTGGTGCTTGCCCATAGGGGCCGCTGCACATGGGCACCTTTATCTTCCAGTTTTTTCCAGCCTTTCTCATTGAAAATTTCTTTAAAGCGCTGATAAGACAAGCGGGCTGTGGCAATCCCTGCTTTGCCCTCCAGAAAATCTTCACGGCTAATTTTCGCGTTTTTATCAAAAGAAGCAATATACTGCGCTAATAATTGGTCCACAAGTACATCTATCCTGCTGATGAAGATACTGGCTACTGAAATTATATTATTTACCGGGCTGCCATCGGCCACCCGCCGCTCTATGGCGCGTATGTATGCGTGCACCACTACGGCATATCTTTCAATTGAAAATATGAGGGTGATATTAATATTAAGCCCCTCGTAAAGCATTTGCTCGATAGCCGGGAGGCCTTCCGGCGTACCGGGAATTTTAATCAGGCAATTCTGCCGCCCAACGGCCTTAAACAACCTGCGCGCTTCTTTCATAGTACCTTCTGTATCACGTGCCAGATATGGAGAGACTTCCAGGCTCACAAAGCCATCAATGCCCCCAGACTGGTCAAACACTGGTTTTAGAATATCACAGGCATCCTGTACATCCTTTATAGTGAGTGCATCGTAAATTTGAACTGGTGTTTTACCATTTTTAACCAAGGATGAAATTTGCTCGTCATAGTCATCGCTGTTAGCAATGGCCTTTTCAAAAATACTGGGATTGGAGGTAATTCCACGCAAACCCTGGTTTTCAACCCTTTTCTTCAATTCCCCGCCGGTAATTTTTTCTCTGGTCAGGTTATCAAGCCAATAACTTTGGCCATAGTTCAATAGACTGGTAAGTGTATTCATACAAAAGGCAACAAGGAATGACTGTCAAAGTTTAAAACCAACTAAAGATTTAACTAATATTAAGGATAATAAGAATTTGCACTTTATATTCCCGGCCCTAAAAATTAATTTTTAATTAAAACAATAAAGGGGAAAATATTGTATCTCCTTTATACTTTCATTTTAGTGTTTTCCTGACATTATACTAATAAATAAGCACATTGAAACATTTAGTAGCTCCTTCTATTCTTTCCGCAGATTTTGCCAATTTGGACAGGGATGTAGAAATGATAAATCGTAGTGAAGCAGATTGGCTTCATTTGGATGTAATGGATGGGATATTCGTTCCTAACATATCTTTTGGCTTCCCGATAATCAAAGCCATTAAAAAAACTGCCAAAAAGCCCCTTGATGTCCATTTAATGATTGTGCAACCCGAACGGTATATTAAAGAATTCAAAGAGGCAGGCGCGGACATTTTGACAGTTCATTATGAAGCGTGTACCATCAATCTGCACCAAACAGTTAATGAGATTAAAAAAAACGGCATGAAAGCTGGGGTTGCAATTAATCCGCATACCCCTGTTGCTGCGCTGCATGATATAATTAGCGAACTGGACAAAGTACTCATTATGTCAGTAAATCCCGGATTTGGAGGACAGCAATTTATAACCCGTTCACTAAACAAAGTACAGGAAGCTAAAAAGTTGATTAACGATTTGGGGTCTTCAGCCATTATCGAAATAGATGGAGGAGTAAGTTTAGACAATGCAGAAAATATTATTTCTGCCGGGGTGGATGTTCTTGTTGCAGGGAACGCTATTTTTAGTACAAACAGCCCTGAAGAAACTATATCAAAGTTTAAAAGGATTGGGAATATGACTTAAAGATATTTAATGTGTGTCGGGATGTTGGTTCATAAATCATGGATAAGCCTGAAATCACAGAGGAACATATTACTTTTAGACGTGGCGAAAAAGCCATTAGAATATTATTTAATGGCGATATGGAGGTTCGGGGTTTTGATGGTAAATACCCAAGTATGTCCACAACCCTTTTTGGTATTGTTGAAGAACATTTAGAAAGAGTAAATAAAGAGGGAATTGGTTCATAAGGTATCTTTAAGTGCCTCAAAATTAGACTTTAATAAGGTTTCAAAATCTTCGCAACAGCGATTAGGCTTAATATGTATTTCCGATTTTCCTATATCTGATGTATATATAACAAACATATCACTTTTAGCATCATAACTATTATCAGGATGATTATTACAAACCAAACTACATAATTGCTTTCTAAGTGGGCTATCAAAATCTTCTCTATTTCTTTCCATATCTTTTTTCGTTCAAATATAAAGGTAAAAAACTTAAATTCGCGCCATTGAACCAATATACCGACACACATTAAGATATATTAAGCAACGCTTAGTTATTAAGAATAAACTCATTAAAATTTGAAATCCCAGTTTCCTCAACTTTTTTCTACCTTTGCAATAAAAAACCCTAAAATTGGTTGATGAATTTTTGGAAGTCATTGATTATCATTAAATCCTCTTCTAAAAAGTTCGACTTTGGGAAGGTTGGGGGTACAAGCAAGAAAGGGAAAGAGCAAAACACTCTTTCCCTTTCTTTTTCCTGCATAGCCATTGACAGATCAATGCCTTTTGTAAATAAAATGTAAAAAAAATCCCCCTTCATTACGAAAAATCAATTTGAAACATCATAAAATAGTACTAAATTTGCTATCCTTTTAAAAAAAAGATAAGTGTGGATTTAAAGATTAAAACGTCATTAAAAGAATTCTTCGGTTTCTCCCAATTCAAGGGAAACCAGGAAGCGGTTATTTATAGTGTACTCGAGGGGAAGGATACATTTGTCATTATGCCAACAGGTGGGGGCAAAAGCCTTTGCTACCAATTGCCCGCTTTAGTAAGCGAAGGCACAGCTATTGTTATTTCGCCACTTATAGCGCTCATGAAAAACCAGGTTGACCTTATCGGCGCTTTTGGCGGCAAGGTCGGTGTGGCGCATTTTCTTAATTCTTCACTGAATAAAAGGGAAATGGAACAGGTAAAAAGCGACGTATTAAGCGGCATTACTAAAATGCTTTACCTGGCGCCGGAATCTTTGACCAAAGAAGAAACCCTGGAATTCCTGAGCAACGTAAAAATACCTTTTGTAGCCGTAGATGAGGCACATTGTATATCGGAGTGGGGGCACGATTTCCGCCCGGAATATCGCCGCATCCGCCAGATCGTAGATGCTATCGGGCAGGTGCCGATCATAGCCCTTACTGCATCAGCTACTCCGAAAGTACAGGAGGACATTATCAAGAACCTGAGAATGACTGATGCAAACGTATTCAAGTCATCATTCAACAGGCCAAATCTTTACTACGAAATAAGGCCGAAAATTTCTAAAACCAAAACCCAGCGGGATATAATAAGCTATATAAAACGAAATGCGGGCAAATCAGGCATTATCTACTGCCTTAGCCGTAAATCTGTTGAAGAAACAGCAGAAACGCTTCGGGTGAATAATATAAAAGCCCTTGAATACCATGCCGGTATGGATGGGAACACCCGCGCCCGCCACCAGGATATGTTCCTGATGGAAGATGTGGATGTAATAGTTGCTACCATTGCCTTCGGGATGGGAATTGACAAGCCGGATATCCGGTTCGTTATACACTTTGATGTACCTAAAAGCCTTGAAAGCTATTACCAGGAAACCGGCAGAGCCGGGCGGGATGGTATGGCTGGCGAATGTATCATGTTCTATAACTATAAGGACCTTTTCAAATTAGAAAAATTCCTTAAAGATAAACCGGTGGCTGAAAGGGAAATTGGCACCCAACTATTGCGTGAAACCGCTGCATATGCAGAAAGTTCCGGCTGCCGGAGGAAAGCCTTGCTTCACTATTTCGGAGAAGAATTTGATGATACCCTTTGCGAACAGACAAAGATGTGCGATAACCACCGCTTCCCTAAAGAAAAAGTAGATGCGGAAGAGCAGGTTAAATTACTCCTTGAGGTGATGGCAGAGCTGAACGACAAATTTCAGCAAGACCATATTATTGCCGTGCTGAGAGGGGATGTTACCGCGTCCGTAAAATCTTATGGCCACGAAGAACTTGAAATTTTCGGCGAAGGCGATGAAAAAGACGCAAACTTCTGGAAGTCTGTCCTGAGGCAGGCCCTGATGGAGAATCTGCTCGAAAAAGATATTGAAACATACGGGACCATCCGAATTACGGATAAGGGCAGGGAATTTTTAAAACACTCCAAACCATTCATGGTAGCCATCGATGTGGATTTTGAGCACATGCAGGTGGAAGATGAAGAAGGCGGCGGCGAAGCCGGCGATGGGTTCGATAAGGAGCTGTTTAATATACTCAAAGACGTCCGCAAGCGCATTGCCAAAGAAAAAAGCCTTCCACCGTATATCATTTTTCAGGATCCATCCCTGGAAGAAATGGCTATAAAGTACCCCATTGATATGCAGGAACTTAGCCAAATTACAGGTGTCAGCGCTTCCAAAGCCACCCGTTATGGCAAAGAATTTATCGCGGTGATTAAACAATATGTAGAAGAAAACGATATATCCCGGCCCGATGATTTTGTTATAAAATCAATGGTAAACCGCTCCGCACAGAAAGTATATATCATACAGAATATTGACCGTAAAATAGCCCTGGATGATATTGCTAACAGCAAGGGCATTACAATGGATGAACTGTTCCAGGAAATTGAAAATATAGTTTACAGCGGTACCAAGATCAATATTGACTATCATATAAATGCCATGCTCGATTCAGAATTCCAGTCTATGTTATTTGATTACTTTAGAAAGTCCGAATCCGGTTCTCTTGAAAAAGCGGTAGAAGATCTTTCAGATGAATTTTCACGGGAAGAGATCCAGTTAATGCGTATAAAATTCATAAGCGAAATGGCGAACTAACCCACTCCCTCCCGGGTTATTAAAGAAAAGAATATTTGAGTTGGTAAATCAATGCAATTTCTTATTTTTGAAGCGGTTTCACAATAAGCAATGAAAGCAGCCATAACCGCATTTTTAATATTCTTAAGCTTTTGCAAGGCATTCTCCCAGGAAATGGACGTAATGCCCCCTCCCGGAAAAAATGATATCGTTGAGATCACCCTTACCGATTTTACAAAAATAGACAGCTTTAGGGCTAAAAATGCCAGGGTATTTGGCATGGCTCTTGGCATGACGGAAGCTCAGGCTGAAGAGGTAGCAGGGTACGACACACGTATTTCTGTAGAACAGGATAAACTGAATGGCCAGCGCCGCTACATTTATGACAGCTGCATGGCAGATAATGATACTGCCGAAGTAGTACTCGGATACCTGAAATGGGATGATGACGACCCCGCCCTGGCCGAGATCGTACTATATGAAAGTTTTTGGCAGTTTGTGACGTGGCCGGAAAGATGCTGCGACCTATTCTCAGATGCAACCCAGAACCCTGATGCTGACTTATACAAAAACTTTTTTGGCAAACCCACGAAGAGAAAAGTAACTGTGGACATTCCTTCTATTAACCTCAAAAGCGTAGAATTGTTTTATCCGGTACACAATATGATCATTACCCAAAATACCGATGGGGACATTGTCACTTATACTATTTCATTTGTGAGAAAGATGGAATAGGCCCAAAAGCAGCTATTTCCTTTCCTTTTACGCATTTCTTTCCCTGTTCGATAAATTCACCTAATTTTGAATTGTATTATGCAACCTATGAACAATAAGGCAGCCATCATTGATATGGGGACCAACACCTTCCACCTGATAATAGTGGAATGGGGCGGTACTCAGTACCAGGTATTGCGCAAGTTGCAACTCCCTGTCAAACTTGGCAAAGGAGGGTTTGAACATGGTATTATAAAGGATGACGCATTCGATCGTGGTATTGCAGCAATAAATGAATTTAAGGCCCTGATAAAAAAATATAAGGTCGACAAAATTAAAGCCTTTGGCACTTCTGCCCTAAGAAACGCCTCAAATGCAATTAAATTTCAGAAAGAAGTAGAACATATCCTCCATACACCTATTCATATAATTGATGGCATAGAAGAAGCTGAACTTATTTACGAGGGGGTAAGAAAAGCGGTTCCACTTGGGGAAGAAGCTCACCTGATAATGGACATTGGTGGCGGAAGCGTAGAGTTTATAATCGCTGACGCAACCCATATTTACTGGAAACAAAGCTATGAAATAGGTGCGGCGCGGCTGCTTGAAAGGTTCCAGCATACCGACCCTATGAATAAAGAATCAATAAACTCCATGCGCGAATTTATTGACGAAATACTGGAGCAGGTATGGACCAAAAGTGAAAAATATGAGATCAAAACACTGGTAGGTGCTTCCGGGACATTTGAGTCTATTGCAGAAATGGATATGAATATCTATTATTCGCATAGCCGCTCAATGCCTTTTGTTCATCATATTGTCGCTCTGAAGCATTTTAGCGAAATTGCTACACGCATTATTAATTCCTCGCGCGAAGAACTTTACCAGATGCCCGGCCTCGCGCTTTTCAGGGTAGAAATGATCACTGTTGGTATACTCCTTATTAAATTTGTAGTGGCAAAACTGAAAATTAAAAAAATAATTGCTTCAGATTACGCTTTAAAGGAAGGCATCCTTTTCCGGATGATGGAAGAGTAAATTGAATTGTTAAATTGCTAAATTGTTGAAAAATAATTATTAATGAGACAATGTAGCAACCTAATATCTACTAATTAATGCGAAAGTTATTTATTACTTCTTTTACGTTTTTAATCGTGTGCTCCGCAAGTGGCCAGGATCAAAAAACATTACTTGATTATCAAACCGATGGCGACCAGAGGATGGTTGCTTTTGAATTCAAAATAGCCATTGATGATTTTAATAAGGCCATATCGTTGTCACCCAATGACGCCAATCTTTATTTGCGCAGGGGCATTTGCAAAGAAAACCTCCAGTATTATGATGAGGCTATAAAAGACTTTAGCAAAGCAATTAGCTTTTCTCCAAATCCGGATTATTATAATTACCGGGCCAATGTGGAATTTATTTTAAAACAATACCCTCAGGCAATTAACGACTATAACAAGGCCCTGGAAAATGAGGAAACAGGAACAGTCAATGCTATAAGCTATTATCAAAGGGGAATGGCTAAATACTATACAAAAGATAAGGATGGCGCATGCGCTGATTTTGCTAAAAGCTATGTAGCAGACAATACATATAACAAAACCATGGATGCTTTAACCAATTACTGTGGCGGCTTACCCGAAGGTAGCACCCCTGAAAGTAATGCCCTGGTAAGCAGTAGCGAAAACCCCGAAATAAAGAGCGCTATAGGTTCATTGATAGAAAAAGGACAGGAAAAAGAAGCGGCAGGCGACATGAAGGATGCAGAAGAAGATTTCACTAAAGCTATTAACCTCGATGTAAATAATGCTAAAACATGGTGGGAACGAGGTAAATTTCGTGAAAAAAGCGGAAATCCACCGGGCGCGATCGACGATTTTACAAAATCATTAAACCTGGTACCTGATGTAAAAGTTTTTAAAGATAAGGCCGAGACAGAATATAATTCAGGTAATTATAAGGCGGCTGTAAATGATTATACCCAGGCGCTTTCTTACCATAATAACCTGGAAAACTTTCTTTATTACTCGCGCGGGTTGGCTGAATATAAAAGCGGCGACCAGGCTGCCGGCTGCCAGGATATGCAAATGGCAAAGAAAGAAAACTACCCCGGGGCAGACGCCGCCCTGAATACATATTGCGGAAGTGAAGATAATGATGACAATGTGCCTACGCTTGCCAATGCAGCCAGGGAAGAATTAAACAGGGGCATATATTACTGGCTAATAGAAGACTATGATAATGCCAGAATAGAATTTACTCGCTCTATACAACTCAACCCGGCTTCCTCCGATGCATGGTTTTGCCGGGCAAAAATATGGTTTACACTTGGGCAAAAAGACAATGCCTGCTTAGACCTCAACCAGGCAATGGTTTTAGGCGAGCCGGATGCGCTTGGTTTTATTAAAAAGTATTGCGGTGGGGAGTAAACATAACTGAAATTCCTTTTTACCACTCACATCAACTTATTATCCCTGCAAAACAAAAGGGTATACAGGAACATAGTTTTGGCCTGGTAATAGTTGGCATTCAATATATCGGGGTATTTCTTTTCCATTGTAGAAAAATAGTCTACATAGTCATAACCGGTAGTATATTTCGGTACTTCATAGATAGT
>Ga0302280_1001730_pt1 | contig 17609 bp, 11 predicted proteins | sample III_Fen_E1_1_FD_198771 | JGI IMG/M metagenome (GOLD analysis project Ga0302280, IMG submission 198771) | Peat permafrost microbial communities from Stordalen Mire near Abisko, Sweden - III_Fen_E1_1 | ecosystem: Environmental > Terrestrial > Soil > Wetlands > Permafrost | place: Sweden: Abisko... | reverse complement strand
AAGTTCGGATAATGTTACCCATTGAAATGGTGCTATGATGAGGTTATTGATGGCTCCCTTTATTTTGCTATTTGGTGACTTCTCTCCTTTTATAATCCCCACTAGTAAGCTTTACGCTTCACCTACTCTTGAGTGTCATAAAATAAATGCATTCTGGAAAGAGTGTAATTGGTTGGAAAATAATAGATGATGCTCGCAGCTGCTTAAATGTTATCACTTTTCTCATAAATTTTCATGAATTTTAAATATCGAGGAATTAGTACCTATTTAGTAAATATTTAATGCTGTTTTGCTGTTTTTCTTTAGTTGAATATGCTTATCGTAGCATTAAACTATTTTACTAAATCAGGAAATAATTTGGGGAAAAAACTTTTTATTGCTATCAATCTTCGAATAAAAGAAGCTATACTATGCCCGGTTGACCAGACCTGCTTTTTTATAAAAATTTCTTTGATTGATCTGTTTAATTTTAATTTTTCCATTGCTTTAATTAAAAATGAAAAAAATATTTAATGTCCTTTCGCTGAGATTGCTTGGCTCCGTTTAGCTTTTTTCCTAATGGATCCTTTATAATCTATTTTTTTAACATGAAACATTGTATTGGATTAATTCTATTGGTATTCATTTTCCGAGATCATAGTCAAGCAGTTCTCGATTTGATTCTCATAGGAAACTTATTGCTTAATTAAATGTTAAGATTGAGAGGATATGTTCGGGTAATAAAGACTTAGGTGACAGTAAATTAGTAAATTCAACAGTTTTCTTTGCTTCTCGTTGAATAGACCTTTTGAGTCCATTCCAATAAACTGTTCGAGTAAGTCCCTCTAAATGTTTTATGTTTTGAGAATATTCTGGTTCACTGCTGTCTAAAGCAAAGACAAAAATGAATTCTTGCCCTCGTTCACCATTTGGGAAGACTCTTCGGGTATATTGTTGTTCTATGGGCGTGGAGGTGTTTATGAGCTGTTTTCTTAGAGTGCCAGCTTTCCTTCTTCGTAAAGCGAGCAGATTGACAGTTAGAGGAGAGGGAGCTCATTGTTTTCAGATTCATTGCCTTGAGATTCATAGTTTGAAGATTCATTGATGGGGAAGTTTTCGCGATCAACACTCCCCTATTTTTTAAAAAAAGGGCCTTTTGCTGGTCTACCATCTTTTTCTTAGCTAATTGCTTCTTCATTTACCGATGTTTACCTTGAGAACGACTCAAACAGTTTTTTGTTATGCCCCCCATTCATTGGTGCTAAACGATAAAAGGAATTATTACCTTTTTTAAAATTTAGCCAATTCTGTCTATTTTCATGAGCCCCTCGTCGATTTCATGCTTCAAACCTTTTGCATGGCTCACACGATTTTCCTTTATATTTTTCATTCATTGATATGTTAAACGAGGAGTCCATTGTTAAGGCTTTGGCCATTTAGTCAATTCAGATTATTCCATGAGATTGGCACCTGTTTAATGCTTGGAACTGTTTATATTACTAAAGTCCATAGTCTAATGCACATCTGCATTTTATGGTGAATGAAGATGTCGGCAAGGGCGACTGACTGATAGATGAGCAAAGAGAGCAATTGCTGGCGATGTCCTGGTGCGTGTAAGACAGGTGCGGTGCCTACTTGCGGAGGAAAGGTGTTCTCGATCAATTCTGATTTTGAACTAGTCAAGAAAATACTATAGAATACTATAGATGCTGTTGGGCATTATACTAAAATTAGTTTATTTATTTAATGCATAATCCTTCAATCCTGTTGCTGCATTGCAACGATAGCGGCATAGTCACTGCCTGCAGAAGCGAGAAGCCGCCTAAGATCTCGAATACGAGATCGAAGAATAAGCTTTAACTTGATTACATGCAATGCAGGATTTATAACAGAAGAATAGTTCGGCCTGAATATCGTGAAATGCTAAAAATATCAACCCTCAAGACGGATATTATTTGATGTTCAAGCAATCTAATAACAATGATATCTATTCATAAAACGGTTGAATTTATTTGGTATTTTTAGACAATTTTCAAAACAAAGTATTTAAATGTAATTCAGAGTTCACAGCCATCATTCCAAGAATATTAATTTGAATATGGGAACTTACATATTTAAAATACTCCAAATCCTGTTCACTGATGAAGCTCAAAGCTCTTTTTATTCATTATTTATACAAGTTATAAAAATGTAAGGAATCAAATTCTGAGAATGATCTTATTCAAACAATTTCCGCAGTATCAAAAAGCCACTTGAATAATAGGAGACTTTAAGGGTACATTTGGTTGTTGAGTTGGGTAGTATTTGAGAGGTTTTCCTTTGTTTTCAGATAATCCTTCTTGTTTGGGATTTCTGACGATGTCCTTTATTTTGTGAATAATGTTCGAACTTCGAGATTCCTTTTCCTTTTCCTCAGGCTCCTTCTCGTCGGAATTGCGTCGTACGCAGCAACACCCCATCAGTTAATATTAACAATCGTTATTATAAATATATTTCGAGTCTATCAATGGTAAAACATCCTCAATCAAAACCTTCTGATTCTTTATCCTCGAGAATATCCTTAAGCTCATTAGGTATTTCTATTTCTTGTCCCGCTCTATTCCCTGTTGAATAGAAGGTTTTGTCGTAAATGAGGGTAAGGATACGCTCGTTTGCCAACAATTTTTAAAGCAACTGTTATCGAGCCTATGCACTGAATTCATCTGATTTCCTTTTACTTAGATTTTTCTCTTTTTAGGCAGTAATTATCGATTACCTCACATCCTAAACCAGTTTACGCACGGTCTTCTCTAACTCTGATTTGCTAGTCATCTATTTCATGTACAGGTTTTTGAGAGACCGAATCTTGCTGCGCTACTTCGCTATTACTTTGTTAAGGTGAGCCGCTGTGTTTTAGACTCGCTTATTATCTCCAGTTTAACTTCGCAAAGTCTTGATTGGAGGGGGCTGAAGTTCCTTTTTTGAAGAGTGAGACAGCTCCAAATCTTGTTTGCTATCACTCTCCATCTCCTTGGACACTTCATTAAGTAACTTTTCGTACTGCTCCACCTGAGTTCTCATAGCAGCGTTTTCTTTCTTCTTCATGAGTAGCTATTTGAGAAGAAGTTATTTATCCTTCTCCTGAATCTAAAACTCTGCCTTCAGTGACGAATATTTTTTCATTAAGGTCTTATTCTCATCGTCTATCTTGTGTGCAATGTTCTTTATCCATTCCAGTTAGGAAGCCATCTGCTTCTCCTTCTGCTGGTACTACTGGTCTTTTTCACTCTTATTGACTCTATCCTCCTTGAATTTGTCTTTTATTTCGTTTATCTTCTTGTTAAAGAATCGACGGATATCCGACTCCTGCTCTATGAGAATTTTTGATGTTTTGTTTTGGATGGCACCGATGTTATCGATTATCTATTTGTGAAGCTCGTTTATTTGCAGCATACGGTTTCGGTCACTACTGTCTAGACAACTCTTGGATCTGCATAAATCTACGCTTACTTAAGTTCTTCCTGCAACTATTCAATGATGCCGCGATACTGTATCTCTCGCTCGACAAACCGCTGCTTGATGATATTAATTTCTTCCTCAAAGACAACACATTTTTCACGCCAGAACTGCACTTATCCGCTCAAATCGCGGCATTTATCGTGATAATCATTTGCCGTCATTTCGCTCTTACCCATTGGTAAGCTGCTCACTCCCTTTCCTTTCTTGGAAGACGGAGAAACAGGTTTCTTCGGACGAAGGGCGCTGTCATTATCAAGCATCTTTGCTAGTTATGGAGTATTGGATATGAGTCTGTTAGCGATTTCTTGCATCTTCTGCAAGGCTGTCTGGTTTTTCTATGCCATTTGTTAAGTTATAATAATATAATAGGATAGATTATTAGCCTGAAGTGAAACTAAAGATTTAATAATAGTAAACAGGAGGAAATCAGAAGAAAACAGACTTCTTGCTGTTTTAAAATTGAGAAAAAACGCCTGTGTGAGGGGCCTTGGAGCGCATATCATCACTCATTAGCTTTACTGCACTCTTTTAGAACTATCGCTAGTCAACTTCCTCAACTTTTAGTGCTTTACTTTTTGTTTTAGTTTGACTGCGTAACTTGGCAGAAGTGGGTTGATTTGGTGATGCTTGCTCTGGTTGGATCTATCTGATGATTTGTATCTTAATATCTGCATAAAAGTGAAAGTACTCTGGTTTTTAATGTTGTCTTCAATAATGTCATTTTGCTCATTCTGATTACTCGAGGAAGTATAGCTTTTGACAGTGCTGTAAATAAAGTAGATTAAATATAGTCCCATAAGGGAGCCAGTTATAATGCAGGCATATAGCAGCCCCACTAAATAGCACAGAGCTCCTGCAAAACTTATTATAGTAACAAAAATATAGACCTTGCCTTAGATGCGATTAAACAACTAATAGGAGCAGGGATTCATACGATAAAATAGAAGAGCCAGCGCACAGCAGACCACAACTCTCAACACTGATATGATAAATTGTTGCTCTTGAAAGGAGAAAGGACTAAGCAATGTATTGTATCCATTGATCAGGAATTTGAATTGCAGGTAGATAATCTAATATTCGGACTTGTACTTGATTTATAAATTACGGTCTTTCGCTGTAGAAAAAGGGAAGGTGATTGCTGATAGGGGCCAATATAGGACAAGCATTAGCAAACTCAACAGCATGTAAATATATTGAACATTGCTGTAACATGCAGTATCAGTGAAATTGTAAAGGCTATTAGTGCTCGTGGAACAGATGAACGAGTTTAGTCCGATCGACATTATATAGTTAGCGAGTCCGGATCCCAGTAGAAACAAGATACGAGTTGTATAGTATTTGAGGCTGTAAAAATCAAGAGAGCGCATATTGTCATCTAAACCGAGTCTGCCAGTCTAAAAATCTTTTTTATGGTAGAGAATAAGTAGAATATACACTAAAATAGAAAGAGAGGCCAGGGAAATGAGCACGACATAAGAAATTGTACTGAACAAATAGCTGCTGCTGGTGAAACTGTTTTAAAAGTAAGAAATCAGGAGATATATTGTGGGGTAGGCAAATATAAATACGATATCGCTTATTTTCGCTATTACAGCCAGCACATTACTCAGACCAAACTTAATTGTCTTTATCTTGAAGTTTTAAGCCTATTTCTCGTAGTAGATGTAGCACTCGATCAATGAGTTTACTAATGATGCGTAAACATTTTATGGTTTCATTAACTGTTTATCTTTCAACTATCTTTTACATTTAGTGGACAGTTTAGGCCTGCGACGTTCGAACTATGACTACCCGTTGCTTTCATCTTAGTTTTATTCGCTTTCATGCTTTAACTTAGTTTTCTTTTACTTTTAGACATTCAGCAGCCTAGCTTTCTTTTTGAACTCCTTCTGCTTAAATAGACTGAAAGCCTCAACTTTCTCTTCGCTAGGTTTATCGCTTAGCCATAATAGTTTACTATCTTTGCTCAGCACAATCTTTTTTCGTCTCATAAAGCATTTGATTTGCTAACTTCCTCCAGGGAGTATCAAAGGTGCAATCTGTCGACAGCAGAAAGTTTGTAAAGTGTTTTTGAGGGGTTCATGTTTCATGTCATACTTAAACTCTGTGTAGTCAATGATAAAAGTTTTGAACTTCATCTAATCCATCAATCCCGAGTGACTGAAACGATCATAAACGCTACTGCCATCTTGGCCACTCACATTCTATAAAATGCGGAAAAAAGCAGTGAAAGTTTCGTGTGATAGGCAGATGCTCGGCTCAGACAAGAATAAATAAAACTTACCCATAATTTAGCCAATTTATTAACCAGTAGCTGCCTGAATTTCCTTAAACTCGTCTGTATGCTATAATTCACGCTGATCAATATTCATGTGGCTATCTGCTATCCTCTTAACTTCCTGATAGTTGTTATTATGGTCAGTAGGTTTAGCCATTTAAATTCTGTTGCGCTCCTTTTACTTGAAATATGTCACAACTGGATTTTCATCCTATGGAGGCTCTTCCTCCTTTGCTATTTATTTAGCTTTGATTAGATTAATGAGATCTAAAGGATTTAAAGGCTTGGATACTACTGATATTCTTTGGCTGGCTAGAGGATCATCCGGTTCAACTAACTCATAATCATATTCTACATTTTTCTAGTCATGGACTATGAGGATAATATTCTCTTAACTTTTCAGATAGTTGAGCAAATCTTATGATTTTTCATTCAGTTGCTCATACATATTGGATATCATTAGTATTTTTTACACATTTTCCTTCATGTTTATATTATGCATCTCACTTGACATGTACTGCGCAATGAATAGATCTTTCTGCGATTTAGCAGTCAAGTTCAGTACCCAATGGATGAACACTCCGACTAGAGTCAGCAGCAGCCAGATGTAGAAGAAACCACCTAAAGAGTAGTAATAAAAGTATTCAGTGGAGAATGAAAAATAGTAGTAACCTGCAATAAAGATAGTTATAAAGGGTAAATAGACAAACACAAAGAAGATACTTATCATCAGTACACGTAAGAAGTGAAAGTATGTTGGGAGATACACCACAGCCATCTTCTAACCCTACCACACAAATAAAAACAAAAGCACATTCATTCCAACTGCTAGGCTCCAAGTCTGATGATTGCTATCGATAGTATTTGAATAGGCAACACCTATGTATACAATCGTTGAAACAAGAACCAATAAGCTAATAAGTGAAGGCCTATACTTTTATGGAAGCTATTGTGCATAATGAGAAGAATTGTTTAGACACCCAAAATAAAGAAGCAAAGGTGAGAAGAATATAATAAAATATGCTATCTCCAGCATTACAGTGGTTGAAATAAAAAAGTATAAACAGCCAAAGATTATGATGTGAGTGTAAAGAAAACTTTGCACAATAGATTCATAGTCGAATCGTACTAGTTTCAGAGTATCGAACAATTGCAATTTGTACTTCCTCTATTTTAAGGCTGCCATGATTTCACCAAAAAACGAAAATACTGCCTCCTTGTTTATCCATATAATTAACACGAAAGTTGCATAGGCTATGGCTACTCCATCGAGAATGTATTCCCCAAAGGTCGCACTCATAAGGTAAGGTAATTACCTCATGCTTAGTGGAAGGATGTACAACAGTAAGATAAAACAGTAGTTTTTATTATCCAAGTTGATATGCACTTATTTATTAGCGTAGTTGAAAAGCTTAATTGCGAGGAAAGGGCAAATCCAGTTTACAATGGTTGTTTCAGTACCAAGTCCTATGACAGAGTTTTAGTTTATCAGCGCAGATGCACAACAAATCCAAAAGGCATCGCCTATCAATATCAGATAATATTTAAAGATATCGTTCCTTTGACCTTTGATAACCTTCTGGTACTCGCAGGTTATAAGTAACAGTGAGGTGCGTACAAACGACATTATTGCACTAAGCATTGCAGTATTAAAAGCAGAAGTACTCAAAGATAAACTAATGGAAACCAAGTAAAAGATATAGCCTCCGTTGCATAATGCAAACAATGCAGTCGTTATTGTTCGCATTCTAGACTCGTATATGATAGCTGAGCTTTCATCAAGATCAGAATCGTTTTCCGCAGGGGCTTATTCACTTCCCTATTATCTTGGATCAATGAACACATTGATGCTATTTGCTGGGATGGCTGCCTGTGAACCTCGCTTTATTGGGTTGATATTCGAGCTCTCTTGAAAGATGTTAACCACATGCAACACATCATAATCGAAAAGGGTGTATATTTTGATGACATTAGTGATCGTGAGTACAAATGCAGAGGAGAGAAGTCCCGCGTAGTTGAATGTGTAAAGTCCAATTTGATTGAGAATTGATTCATACAATTTCCATCCCAGAAATATTCCAAGGATCAAGTTGCTTTAAAAAGAGAACCCATAGTTTGTATTTTCTGAATAGGCGTATTCCTGCACCACCACCATAATTTTAGCTAAGAAAACGATGATGACAGCTACAAAGATGCCAATAATTACATAGGTATTGATTCCTCCCACAAACTACATTGTACTAAACTTACGAAAGCTAAAAACATAATTCCCAGCGCAATGATGATGCAGATAAACTGCAGTACAAGTTGGATCTTCATGTTAAGCATCGTTGAAAAACTTACTTATCTTAATTTTACGTCAATGCATAGAGCACAGAAATCATTGTGCCTATCTCGTACTGGATGTTCGAGGAGGTAGAAAAACAGTTGTAAATCTCAGCGATTATTATTGATAGAGTGAATAGAAAGCTTGTAGCAAATTCGCTGCCAACATAACCCACCCAGTTTGATCTAAATCAGGCTAGAAATACAAAAATTGAAAACAAGTCGGGGGAGGGGACAGATGTCCATTGATAAAGTCAGCATAAATGATTTCCGTGTTCCTGACAGGCCCATTAATCTGCACCTGTTTACGACCAACGACAATTTCGGCTTAGAATTGCTGCATATTAAAGAATATAGAAAGAGTATTAGATTTAATCATCTGCAAAAATGGCAGTACCAATCGCCTACAGGTTCCACTCCACCCAAAGTAGGATCACACTCAACATGACATGCGTAGGCTTCGCAACGATCGCATATGAGTACAATATCTCCTTCTCTCGTTGCATCACAATTATAACATACCCAATCCATATTATCCTCTTAAGTACCTTCATATTCAAATTATCTAGCCTATACTTTAAATTGCTATCCCTTATGCCAGAAGTGATCGACCTCCATACGACAGTAGGGGCACCGATTCGAAGATTTCAGCCACTCTTGCAGACAATCAAAACAGAACTTGTGCTTGCATTCTATCCAGCATTGATTCTTTATTTGGTCCAGACATATTGCACATTCATTTTACTCCAACTCTTTTAACTTTTTCAACCGTTTCCTATGACTCTGATTTAATTGATTGCTCTTCGCAGAACTCCTATTCAATCTCGAATATGAGAATTAAGAACTGTCGAAAGAATAGTGTGAGGAATGGCAGCTATTTTCAGAAACACTGTTCGAGGAATCCATTAATTTGCTATAATCTCGAGTAGGATTCGGGGACAGTTCAACCTTCTTCAGATTTTAAGATTCCTGCGTGAACTGTCCTTGGAAAAGTTTCTCGCTCTTCCTCGGATCCAACACTTTCTGCACATACGATTGAAACTTATCAGCAAAGGGTGATTTGGAGGGTCGTTGCATTCAAATTATTATCACTTCTGACGAATTATTTGGTGTTAAAATTTAGGTTCTCATTTCAAAATTATCAAAATATTAAAATCACTTATATTTATCCCACACAGATGGAATCTCATAACGGCCCACGCCTGGGTTCTTTACCACCACCTTCGTAAAGTCATATTTGTCACCAAGACCTATAGAAGTGCCACGCTTTTTACGCAGGTCAAAGTCACTGTCACGTACATAGGTATATGACTAATAACCAGGCTTTTAGTTGCTTTCAAATCGTGGAGATTTTGTGAATTTGATGCACCCATTAACGTTAAAGAGGTTTGCTGCACGAAACTTCTCGGGTTTAACAGGACTAATGGTTTGCATCCTTGAATAGGACTTCAGAGGCGGTAATAAGATATCATTGTCTTGCAGCACTGCCAGCGTCGACATCGAGTTTAGTTCTCGACTACGTTATTTTTCCTCCTGTCTCTTGCGAATACGTTCCTCAATCTGATCTCGTTTTAATTTTGCTTTGATTTATTGCAGTTATTCCTCCTTGACTACCTCTGGAATGGAAGCCATGGACTCCTTCAGGGAGGGCGATTTTTTTTACTATTACCTATATATCATATCAAGAACCAACTACCCTGAGTAGTTCTTGTTTTAATCCTTGAGTTTTACCTTTTTGGAAATATATCTACCTATTTAGAACAACTCCCTCAGGTTCACCTACGCAAAGAAAGTAGGTATCTTTTGTGTGGGGCTGACATGCAAGTTGACCGTCATTTTCATTGTCTCCTCCCAAGTTCGTTTAAATACGAAAGTATCAATGAAGATCAGTTCTTTTCCCGGTCGCTACAATATTAATGACTATTGGTTCTGTTTACCAAGCAACAGCTCGATCGACATATTTCGTCCCTCTATGATGTTTTAATTGAACAACTATAACTTACCTAGGATGGAGTTTACAATGATCATACCGTTTGTCTGTTTCACTACACTTCTCTTACGCTCGGGTGACTTGGGATGTTATACGTGGAGCCCGCGTTTTTGCTCTTATAGCTCTTGCAGTTCCTCCTTACTTCGAAAAAATGCTTCTGCTTGAAATTCGATGATTCCAATTTCTCTTCTCTGAGATTTGACGAGTGTTGAGAGTGGCAGTTTTCTTTGCACTCTTGCATCCTTCTTGAAATTTAGGTCCATCGTTGCTGTGATTTTTTCTTTACCCAAATCAAGTACATTTTTTTCCTTCTTTCCAATACTCGACTTGTTGGTCTTTTTTTCCGATGTAATAGATTCGTTGAAGGAGCTCTCAGTCCGATAGTCGACTGAAGTTGCATCTTATCCAACAAACAGTTCGAACTCCATTTCCAATTACTTTTTTAGGTACATCTTCACAGGGTAGCTATAAATAAAACCTCCGTTCTAATCCTATTCAAAAGGCAGATCCTAACGGTAGGTTCGTCCATCGACGTGACACCGTAGATAGAATCGAGGCGTTTTCCTCAGACTGCGTACAAATTTAACTCTAAAATTGGTCAGCTTGAGCAAATAGAAATAATCCAGCTGTTTATCGACTGTATAAGCCACCTCCGTCTTCATGACTTCATACTCAATAAATATCTTACCAACAGACTGATCCTGCTGGTCGACTATATCTACCTTACAAGGCAGACTGCCATGCTGATTTCCTTCCACCGCGATGGTAACTATTGCTCGTCCGAAACTCAATGATTCAAGCACATTGTCTTTAGCGAAATGTATCTCCTGATCAGGTTTAATTCCAATAAACTCCATCTTAAGAGGCATGTCTTTACGTGCCAGTGGCATAACAAAAGTCTCCTTCCAAGTAAGATTATTGTTATGAGAAGTAGGCTTGCTGTTTCGTTCCTGAGAGTTGTAAGTAAGTCTACAGTAAACTGAGTCCTCCTTCGGAAAATTGAGCAGTTGCGCCTTCCATAAGGTTACGATCAGCTTTTACTGCATCAATAAATATATTATATCGCACAAGCAAGTGTAACTTCATGGTAATGTTCATAAATTTCCTTAATTTCAATTTGAAACAAGTATTTTCAATAGTTTAATTAAGCCTTAATCTTAATAATGCCTCTATTCGCTTATGATATCAATTGACTTGCATATATTATGTCACGCATATTTGAAACACAAAACCAGTTCGTCATTCGCTTTCCCGAACAAATTGCAGAACAGATCGAGCAATATCTCAATGACCCGGAGCATAATGCAATGCCATAGATTGATATGTAGCTCGATCGTTAACGACAATCAGTCGCGAGCAATCGGATTGCACTCAAAATTGGCGTCAATGGAGAACCTTTCAAGGCAACAGTTATGGATCTGCCAACTGTAAGTTCTACCTTCAAAACTATCGACCGCATTAATTTTTTTAAGTCAAATGATATCTGCGAAATGATTGTCGTGCACGAGTCTTAGGATGATTGTGAGCACATCTACCAAGACATGGCTTAAAAAATCATGGACCGTGAATAGAAAAGAGTCATACGGTACAAGTGTGAGTCAGGGGTCACGACACCTGCTCGCTATATCAAGCAACAAAATTTCAAGGAGAAGCCAGATATCGAGAGAGGAAAGGTAGCAGAAGTGGACACAGAGATGGAAAAGATTCGCTACAACAATTCTCAAGTGAAGCAGAGAGAAAAACAGGAAGCCAAATAAAAAAAGGAGAAGATGGGGATGGTCAAAATGTGATGTTATCCACTTGTTGTATAAAATTTATTGTATTGACTTAGGATGAACTTAAAACTGCTCTTGTTTTTGTAGATTTAAATTCAATCACCTTTATCATTCAGTTCTAATGTTTGAAGTTTTTGAACCTCTAAACTCTTAGATCCATTATTTGAGGTTTGCCAACACATAGGCTCGACACATTTTCACGTCCTCAGGATCAGCAGCGTTTGGTGGTCTCAAGTCCAAGTGATGAGCTCCATTAGCTATATATCAAGTAAATTACGAATAAAACAGGCGAGAAGGGAATTAGACAAACTTTTGATGGGGCTTGCTCCACTCCAAGGATCCAAACCACCATTGGTAAATATGATCTTTGAAGCTGCGAGGTATTCTTTATCAGTAACTCCTCCGAAGTGGTTTAATGTGTATTAGTAATCAGGCATAATTCCATAGCTTGCCCAGCATTCGCTGTCATAGGCATCGTAATCGAAGCTATCAGCGTAGAACATGTCCTAAACTCCATCCATAGTCATTGGCATGGCCTGATCTCCACAAGCAAGCACATTCCATCCACTCATATCTTCATCCGAAGAGCTATCTCCATAAATTTAGTTGCATGCAGTTTTATTAAAGCTGTAGTAATATTCGACTGATTGTCGAATGGCTGAGAATAGTTACTCATCGCTAGAAGAAGTGGTCACCGAGTCAAGAGGAATGCAAGAGGAGTTAGCAGGCCAGGCCGTTACGTTCTTAAGAAAAGACGTAGGATAGGGATAGTTGATCATGGCCATATACGAATATCCTGTGTTAATATAATCCATTAACAAACTGATGTCTGTATATTTCTTGATCGGAGTGCACAGGTTAAACCATTTGCTCAGATCTGCAATTGGTGCTTTTGAACTCTGAAAGTACGCAATCAATCTCTTGAAACTTTCGCGGATTACATTGGGACAATTCTTGTTATGAATTGCATAGTCTTTTGTAACGATTTTGTAGAAGGTTCCAAGATCAAAGTTTTTTCTATTTCTATAGTAGTAGATTGGAGCAGAAGCGGCATGGGCCATATCAACCACGTTAGGATATTTCATTCGCATCCAAGTGGCCAACATACCACCGTATGATCCTCCAAAGACTACCACTGGGCAATCTGCGCAGTAAGTCTTCTTCAGGAAGATGATAAATTCAACAAAGTCCATCATAGCCTCTTCTGTGGTGAGATAGACTATGTTTTCTTTCGTCATTGAAGTTTTTTGGTCTCCGAAAGGCCAGCTTTGACCAAAGTATCTATGTTCAGGATAGACTAATAGACCTTTGAGCTCTTTAGTAACATAGTCGTTGTACCATCCGGTATTTTTATAGAACATTTCAATCGGCCCCTCATTACCACAGTACATTAGTATCGGTCCCTTTTCGCTTTTGCTCCAATTCGACAGGTCTATCAGGTATTTTTGCTTCCATGATTTAGCGGCAAGCTTAAAATTAAAGTGAGACACTTTCTGATCATAGGTCAAAGTTTGGATGGCAGAAGGCAGGGGAGAAGATTCTAAGTTATCCTAAGGAAGAAGGAAACTTAAAGGCTTTCTCAAGGATAATGCCACTGTAAATACTGCTAAGATTAGCAGAAGGTGTTTGCAGATCATGATAGATTTTATATATGTTAAGAGATGCATAAGAAGAAATATAAATTAATCACAGACTCATTTTTGGATAATTTTCTAATCAAATTAGAATTCCCTTTCCCAGCCAAAAATACAGCCATGCTTACGATATTATTGTGCAAGGCAGGAATATCATCGAAGGAATATGCCTAAATAAGTAAACTAATTTTAGCATAATGGCCCACCTCCTGTATATTTCAAGTTCCATGTTAGTTTTAATTAAAATTACTGTTGCTTACTTTATTTAAGGATTGCAAATTGAATTTATTTTTAGACCAACAAATTAAGTTAGACTCTCGCAGTATAAATATATACCCACAAAGAATAATATCTTTTTATTTGGTTGTAATTATATGAATAATCAATTTTGTATCAAGTCCTTTATTTAAAAATTATGGAACTATTCCTATCCAAATTATTTCTTTTCAGGGAAATATATGTCCCTCAAGGTGTCATTTTCTTCGATAATCTGTCTTATTTTCCTTATTGCTTGCTCAAAAATTACTTGCTTCCGCAGATAAAAGGAGCGAATCTTTTTACAAACTTCTTCAAAAGTATTGTCCATGATTCTCTCCAGATTCAGTTCCAAGTATTTTGAAAACTATTCTATATTCTTCTTATGAAACTCTTGCCTATTTGTCTCTTTCAGTGATCTCATTCTAGAATTTTAAATGTATCTTCCAGTTCTCTGTTGGATTTATAGCAAAATTTATTTAACAAGTGGATATGAAATTAGATTTTCCTTCTCTAAGACGCGCAAAAACATGATAAATAAAACAAAATTTTCCTTCTGAGATTTAAGTTAGTATCTTCTGATCAATTTTTCCTAAAAATAATCATAGGCCTCTTTACTCAGCTTCTTTTTAAGGATAGATATAACAGATTTTTTCATGTTTTCAGCAGCATTGTTACCACCCCGGCCTTTCTTATTTTCATCTTAGGCTTATTTTAATTTCATCATTTACTATATTTCCTCAATGTCTTTAAAAATGATCTTACCGTCCCGAACTTATTTTACAGTTATTGAAAAATTTGCAACAACTTACTGATTTCTCTGTTCCTAGTATCCTTTGAAATAATTGTAATTAACCATGTGAGTTTAAAGCATGAAAGGATTTTCCATCTTTATTTAGTAAGACATTTAGTTAATTAATTATTACTTATTTAAGACCTCAATACTTTTTATACAATTATTAAATATACTTATTTGATGAAAGACTTGTCAAACAATATAATCAATTAATCTGCTTTCTTCATGATCAGTACTTATTAAAATATAATTCTATAATTTTAAGAAAGATTAAAGCAATTATGTGTTTTAAAAAGCAGTAAACATAAGCAAATATCAGCAATGATTTAAGAAAAATCAGCATAAATATTTTCTTAAGATGATCTTGTTGTTTGTAATTTTTAATTAAGACTACTTGCACTATTAATATATCTGCATTTTGTATACTTAATTTTAACATTTTTATTCAAGATAAAAAGTTGAATCAAATCAAAATCATCATCAAAATCATTTCATCTATATTCATACTTTTCTACAGAATAATTCTGAAGCATTATAGACATCTTTTGACTAAAAATCAATAAATTACAGATCTTTTTTGTTTGAGGCTTGCAGATTACTAAATTCACCCGTCTCCATTGTCCTTTGACTAAATGCTTTAGTCCACCCATACTTATTTGTGTAAAAGGGCGGCTGGTAATCATTGAGCCACTCGATAACTCCAAATGTTTCATTTTAGAAAAATTTCCAAGAGAAAAGATATTAATTCCTTCATCCTAAATTAAGTTTCCACTGAGAATCAAATATTCGAGGTGAGGCCACTAACCCTTAACAAAATGTTTTATGCAGCAATTGGTAAGATAATTAGAGCTTAAATTCAAAGTCATTAATTGATTAAAAGAGCACTTCACTAATTCTGTTATTCCTCGATTATCAATTTTGTTGTCTCGAAGATAGAGAGACTTTAAGTTCGTCCAGCAGTTTTTAATTAAATACTTTGTGCCCGTCCCACAAATAGCGCAGTTATTGAGATGTAAACTTTCAAGTGAAGGCCATTTACCAGTGGCTATGGTTGCGATACCTTAATTTTTAATACAGTTTTAATCAAGTATTATTTCCTTTAACTTTTTCCAGTTTCCTCTGCAAACATATTTCATATCTTTTTCCCCAAGTTGATTTTTGTAAAGATTAATGATCTTAAGGTTGGGCAAGTTGGCTCTGGAAAGAGTCTTGATTCCCTTTTCACCAATGCTACATCCTGCCAATTGCACGTTTTCAATTTAGTTTGGTCCTTTCACATGATTTGCAAGATACTCAAGAACTGAATAATCACAATAATGATAATTTTGATTTGTATCAATATGGTAAAAACTTGATGAAAAATGTAGTGCGTTACTACGTGACTTAATACTGTCCTCGATATGTATACGTGATGCTTAAATCAATTTTTATTTTTTAGTCAGCTTCGATTAATCAGAACTTCTTTTCGGAGGCATTGCTTATCCATCTTATTCAATTTATCAATATTTATAGGATGAGTATATATAAGTAAGTCTTTTGATATATACACTTTGTTGATTCAATCTTTAAGAAGAATTATATCTATTTTAGAATACTATATTTATTTTAGTATCATAGTGATCAGACTAATTGCACCTCTGTATGCTCACCCTTAATTCCTACGCAAAATACTAATTAGTCATTATCTCTCTTTTAGTAAGGCAACTCAAATTTTTATTATTACCATCCAAAGGCCATTTTTGAAAAACGGATCTGTCCTTCAAATACTTCAATTTTTATCACATCGTTATGGCCATACTCGAAACCCAAAGGCTTACAGTTAAAATCTTCATCATTATCTGAATAACACCACCGATTGCTGTCCATAAGATAGCAACCATGACCGATGTTTTTGTAATTATCGAACTAAAATTCGTTTTTTTAAACAGTTCCTCGAAACATTACTCCTAAAAGGACCCAAGAGCCAACATCAAATCTTGTTAGTTTGATAAATATTTTGCCTTTGGCCTATCCAGCTTAAGCCAAACCAGGCCAATCCATCTCCTGATCACCTGTTTTGAGAACTCTATCTGATACCCTGAACAGATGCTTACTTGGATAGGTACCAAACACATTTTTGGATTTAATCTCTCTGGCTTTTAGGATAGCCTCTTGTGCCTGTTAATTATATCTTTGAGTCATAATTTTAAGTTTTTCGGCTGCCTCATTAAGAGCAACATCTTTATTTTTCAGTTCATTTGAAGTTCTCGACAACTCATAAGTCAACTGCTTGTGCTATTCTGCTATTTTAGAAAATCCACTTGAGATCTCATTTAATTTCTCTTTCAACACTAAAACTTCAGTCTTTTGGGCCTTAATAATTTCGCAATATTAATATTATTTTGCTTTTACTAATGCATTGAATTTAGGATAATCCATAAACATCTCTTACTTTATTTTTGAATAAGCAATCAATATTTCCTTTTAAAAATTCTGTCTTTGCGTCATTGTATCATTAACTAGTTTTTTAATCCCATATATCTCAATAAAAAACTTGGAATCCTAAATTTCCTCGTGTCTTAAATCCAAAAACCTCTCCTCTAAGCATTTATTGATTCCATTGAGAGCTGATCGTATTTTTTCTACAGGTTTGCTATTATAGTACATTCCCATTTTAAGATCAAGCTCCTTCCGCAATAGGAATAGATGCTCCTTAATTTTGAACATCAATTCATCAATTATCCCATCCATATATTTTAGCATACGCTCTCGTGAGATATTTTCGCTTATTTACTTCGAGTCTTTGCCATAGAGAGCCCATTCTGAGTGAACTTTAGCTATATTTTAAAATTTGTGATCGAGGTGATCATTGTAGAGTTCAAGAGGACACACTGCCTTTACTTTCTGTTGACAGTTCTCATCAATACATAAAGCCACGATCTCCTGCTGATGCTCAGTGCAGCGGTTTTGTTTTCGTTGATTCATATACTTTGAGTTATATTTTTATTAAAATTAAATCATATGAAAATTATGGCTATCACTAATAAAGATATTTTTATGATGAAGATGGGAATATTAATCTAATTATAATATTGCAGTT
>Ga0302280_1001722_pt1 | contig 17658 bp, 17 predicted proteins | sample III_Fen_E1_1_FD_198771 | JGI IMG/M metagenome (GOLD analysis project Ga0302280, IMG submission 198771) | Peat permafrost microbial communities from Stordalen Mire near Abisko, Sweden - III_Fen_E1_1 | ecosystem: Environmental > Terrestrial > Soil > Wetlands > Permafrost | place: Sweden: Abisko... | reverse complement strand
TATAATAGAAATAGAAGGCATTCGGCAATTAATGGATTAACTATTTTAGAGTTTGAACAATTAACTAAAAATAAATATGCGGCGTAGGGCTTAACTTTTTTGTCCACTTTTTAGTAGGAATTCCACCTGTTAAATTATAAATTTGCAACATGAAAAAAATAAATATTCTTCTTGTAATCGTAGCGTTATCATTTGTAACTGTTGGATTTGTGAAATCTAAAAATGGAACAGAGGCGAATCTTCAGGCACAAGGACCGGAAGTGATAGGAACCAACATTGGCAATAAAGCTCCCGAATTAAAATTTAAAAACCCGGAGGACAAAGAAATATCCCTATCATCATTAAAAGGTAAAATTGTATTGATAGATTTTTGGGCATCATGGTGTGGACCTTGTCGTATGGAAAATCCTAATGTAGTGGCTACTTACAACTTATACAAGGATAAAAAATTCAGCAAAAAAGCAAAGGGTTTTACAATATATAGTGTATCGCTTGATCAAAATAAAGCCGCATGGATGAATGCTATAGCAAGAGACGGTTTGGCATGGGAAACCCATGTGAGCGACTTAGCAGGATGGAATTCTCAGGGCGCTGCAATTTATGGTGTTCAGTCAATACCCAATGGATTTTTAATTGATGAAAATGGAATAATTGTAGCAAAGGGAGAGATGCTTAGAGGGAAAGGTTTGCAGGCAGAACTTAATAAATTGGTTAAAGAATAATACCATTCTTTTTAATTGATAAAAACAGAACTATCAGGGTTCTGTTTTTTTATTTTATGTCAATTTGTCCTATTATCTTTGCTGGCAAATAATTTGAGTAATGCAGCCGTCTCAATTTAAAAATCAATAACTAAAGTTAAAACATATACACATGAGCAAGCATAAGGAAAAAGAAGTAGAAAATGAGTTGGTGAATGAAAATGCCACGCATGAGGGAGAGCAAACCCAAACAAATTCGGAATCAAACAGCAATGCCGAACTGCAAGAACTAAAAGCGAAAAACGCCGAACTGAATGATAAATACCTGCGCTTGTATTCTGAGTTTGATAACTTCAGAAAACGTACAGCCAAAGAAAAAATAGAACTTATACAATCAGGTGGAGAAGATGTTTTTAAAAGCTTTTTACCTGTTATTGATGACTTTGAACGTGCCATCAAATCGAATGCAGAAACGACGGACATTAACACCATTAACGAAGGAATTAAGTTAATATTCAATAAATTTAAGAATACGCTTCATCAAAAAGGACTTACCGAAATGAAAGCTGTAGGTGAGCCATTTGATACCGATTTACACGAAGCGATTACCAATATTCCTGCACCATCAGAAGACCTGAAAGGAAAAGTGGTGGAAGAACTGGAGAAGGGGTATTTGCTTAATGGAAAAGTAATTCGTTTTGCAAAAGTGGTAATTGGTAATTAGTCAGATAAAAATTTCAAGAATCAAGTTTTTTTAATAAAAAGAGATGAGCAAGAGAGATTATTATATTGTTTTAGAAATATCAAAAAGTGCCAGCGCCGAAGAAATAAAAAAAGCCTATCGTAAGATGGCAATACAGCACCATCCGGACAAAAACCCCGGTGACAAAACAGCTGAAGAAAAATTCAAAGAAGCGGCAGAGGCTTACGAGGTATTGAGTAATCCTCAAAAAAAACAATTATATGATCAGTATGGTCATGCAGGGCTTGGTGGCAATGCAGGCTTTGGTAGTGCCGGTGGCAGCAGAGGCGGTTTTGATATGGATGATATTTTTAGTCAGTTCGGTGATATTTTTGGAGGTCATTTTGGAGGTAGCAGCAGCAGAGGAGGAGGTGGAAGACGCGTCAATCGTGGGTCCAATTTACGTGTAAAAGTTAAATTGAATCTGGAAGAAATAGCAAATGGTGTTGAGAAAAAAATAAAAGTTAATAAATTCGTTGCATGTAAACCTTGTAACGGAACCGGAGCAAAAAATGGTTCCGGATTTAACACTTGCAGCACTTGTAAAGGTTCGGGGCAAATTACACGTGTAACCAATACCATTCTTGGTGCAATGCAAACATCAACTCCTTGTCATTCCTGCGGTGGAGAAGGGCGCACAATTACCGATAAATGTACTGTTTGTCACGGTGATGGTATTATACGTGATGAAGAAGTAATAAGTATTAACATCCCTGCAGGAGTTGCCGAAGGAATGCAGCTTTCTGTTGGAGGAAGAGGAAATATGGGTGCACGTGGTGGTATAGCCGGCGACCTTATTGTAGCAGTTGAAGAGATAGAGCATGAAGAGTTGAAAAGAGACGGACACAACTTGTTTTACGAACACTTCATTAATTTTGCCGATGCCGCTTTAGGTACACAGATAGAAGTGCCTACCATTGAGGGGAAAGCCAAAGTAAAAATAGAACCCGGCACACACAGCGGTAAGGTGCTTCGCCTTAAAGGCAAAGGATTACCCGATGTTAACAGCTATTCGCGCGGAGATATTTTGGTAAATGTAAATGTTTGGACACCTCAGCATTTGAGTAAAGAAGAAAAACATATTATGGAAAGTTTGCGTGATTCAGAACATTTTATACCTCATCCTACTAAAAAAGACAAAAGTTTTTTTGACAGAATGAGACAGTATTTCGAATAAAATTTTAATTAACTTTCCTTCTTTAGTCGAGGAATGAGTAGGAGGGATATGTATAAATGAATTACTACTACATCACAGGAACTGCAAGTGGAATAGGGCAGGAGCTGGCATTGCAGTTATTGCAAAATCCTTCTAATAAAGTAAACGGCATTTCGCGTAACAATAACATTACCCACTCTAATTTTACTTTTTATCAATTAGATCTATCTGACATTAATGTTGTTTGCAATTTTAAGTTTCAGGCTCATTCTGATGCTGATAAAATATGCTTGGTAAATAATGCCGGAACACTTGGCGAAGTGAAGCACATTGGAAAACTTAACTCAAAAGCAATTGCTGAAAATTATCAGGTGAATTTGGTGGCACCAAGTATTTTAATAAATGCGTTTATGCGTTTTTATAATTTATCATCTGCTGAAAAAGTTATTTTAAATGTAAGTTCCGGTGCAGGAAAGTCACCCATTGACGGATGGGCTGCCTATTGTGCCTCTAAAGCCGCTATTGATATGTATAGCCGTGTAGCGGCTGAAGAACAAAAAATGGATATTTCGGAGAAAAGGCAGGCAGTTAAAATTTTTTCTGTAGCTCCCGGAAAAGTGGATACAGCAATGCAGGTAGCTATAAGAGTCGCTGATAAAAATGATTTTAGTAAAGTGCAGGATTTTGTCCGTTTTAAAAAAGACAATCAACTTTTATCACCACAAGTGGTTGCCGAAAAATATATTAAACTGCTTGAAAATGCGGACGAAACAGACGGTACGGTGTTTTCTTTAAAAGACATTGATTTTAATTAATCTTTAAGATAAAAGTGGGTGAAATCAGTTTGAAAATTTCCTCATAAGTTGCTTATACATGTATGATTAAATTCGAGTAATAAAAAGATGCGTTATGTTTGGAAATTATATACTTTTGCATCTCTAATTCATTTAAGGTTTAATATTTATTTTTAAAGAGATGAAAAAAGCAAAGTTGTATTTCAACTTCCTTTCAGCAGCTGACAAGGCGTTCAGCATGGTTGCTGTTTTGTTTACTACCATAAAGGTTGTAACGCTTCCGATTACAATCAGGGTTTCATTTTCACCCAGACGCTAAGTCGTAATACTTAGCTTAGATTTCTTACGCAGAGATCATCTCCCGAAAACGTTTATTTAAAAATTGTTTTAGATTTCAGCACTTGATTTTGCCGATGTCTATTATGTTTTATTTTTTTATCTTTTTTTAATGGAAAATAATGAATTCGATATAATTGTTGCTGATGAGCAACATGCAATTTATGCGCAAACAATATGCGATGAAATGGAATCGTCAGCCAAAGCTCGTGGAACGGGTATAGCCAAACGTTCGCCGGAATACATCAAGCAAAAAATGCGCGAAGGAAAAGCTGTTATTGCTCTGACAAAAGGAGGCGAATGGGCAGGGTTTTGTTACATCGAGACATGGGAGTCCGGCAACTACGTGGCTAATTCAGGATTGATTGTATCTCCCCGCTTCCGTAAAAGTGGTTTGGCGAAAGAAATCAAAAAGAAAGTATTTCAACTTTCGCGTACGAAATATCCGAATGCAAAAATATTTGGTTTGACAACAGGACTGGCTGTAATGAAAATAAATTCAGAATTGGGATATGAACCGGTAACGTATTCTGAGCTTACTCAAGACGATCAGTTTTGGAAAGGCTGTCAAAGTTGCGTAAATTTCGAAATTCTTACGAGTAAGGATCGTAAAAATTGTATGTGTACAGCTATGCTTTTTGATCCGAATGATGCCAAGCATGCCAATAGCAAACAAACGCCTGCAGAAGAATTCAAGAAAAACGCAACGTTGTATGAGCGTTTTGTTAAGATAAAACAAGCGATATTACTGGGACCTAATAAGACATTTATCGGTTGGTTTAAATTTTTGTTAAAATAACATAATTATAGAATCATTCTTTCCCTCTCCCTTTTAAAGGGGATAAGGGATGAGTGAGGCAAAAAAAGTAACAGATGAAAAACAACAAAGTAGTTTTAGCATTTAGCGGAGGGTTGGATACCACCTATTGCGCTATTTACCTTAATAAGGTTAAAAATATGGAAGTGCACGCAGTGCTTGTAAACACTGGCGGTTTTGATACAGAAGAGTTAAAAAGAATAGAGAATCATGCTTTTAAATTAGGTGTTAAATCCTTTAAATGTATTGACGATATTGATAATTTTTATAAAACAGTTGTTAAATACCTCATCTTTGGAAACATTTTAAAAAACAATACTTACCCGTTATCAGTAAGTGCAGAACGTATTGCACAGGCAATGGCTATTGCCAATTATGCCAAATCCATTGGTGCAACCGCCGTGGCGCATGGAAGTACAGGTGCCGGTAATGATCAGGTGCGTTTTGATATGGTGTTCAACATTGTTGTGCCCAATGTGGAAATCATTACTCCTATACGTGATATGAAATTATCGCGTGAAGCGGAAATTGAATTTTTGAAAGAACATGGAGTTGAAATGAACTTTGAAAAAGCGAAATACTCTATCAATAAAGGCATTTGGGGAACATCGGTAGGAGGGAAGGAGACATTAAAGTCCAGAGAATATTTGCCTGAAGAGGCTTTCCCAACACCGGTTACAAAACAAGGTTCAGAAGAAGTGAGCCTAACCTTTGAAAAAGGAGAATTGGTGGGTATTAACGATAAAAAAATGTCTTCGGTTGAAGCAATTTTAAAATTGAATGAACTTGCTTCAGGTTATGGAATTGGGCGCGACATACATGTGGGAGATACAATTATTGGTATTAAAGGACGTGTTGGTTTTGAGGCTGCGGCTTCTGTTGTAATAATTAAAGCTCATCACCTGCTGGAAAAACATACGCTTACTAAATGGCAATTGTATTGGAAAGATCAATTATCATCATGGTATGGAAACTGGCTGCACGAAGGGCAATTTCTTGATCCTACGATGCGCAACATAGAAAAATTTTTAGAAGATACACAAACATTTGTTACGGGTAAAGTGTTTGTAACGCTTCATCCATATCGTTTTCAATTAAATGGTATTGAATCGACACATGATTTAATGTCGGCTAAATTCGGCAGCTATGGCGAAATGAACAATGCCTGGACAGGTGAAGATGTGAAAGGATTTTCAAAAATTTTTGGAAACCCTGTTGCTATTTATCATCAGGTGAATGATACGTTAAAGTAATAATAAATTCGACCCCGCTGCTTTAGGAGAGGGGATAAAGGGGAGAGCAATATGAAAAAAATAAAAGTAGGTGTTATAGGTGGTGCAGGTTATACAGGAGGTGAATTGCTGCGTATAATTGTAAACCATCCTGATGTTGATATTGAATTTGTACATAGTAAAAGTAATGCGGGTAATTTTATATCTGATACACATACCGATTTAATTGGTGATACGGATATAAAGTTTACAAATACCTTATCGGATACTATTGATGTATTGTTTTTATGCACCGGACACGGAGAATCAAAAAAATTTTTGGCAGAAAACAAGATCAGCACAGCTATTAAAATTATTGATCTTGCGCAAGACCATCGCTTGAATTCATTGAACTCAACTATTGCAAATCCTTTTATTTACGGACTTCCGGAATTGAATCGTGCAGAAATAAAAAATGCTAATTACATTGCTAATCCCGGTTGTTTTGCTACTTGTATTCAGTTGGCTTTATTACCATTGGCAGCAAAAGGTTTGTTGAAAGATGATATACATATTTCTGCCACAACAGGCTCAACGGGTGCCGGACAATCACTAAGCACTACTTCGCATTTTAGTTGGAGAAATAATAATTTAAGCATTTACAAAGCTTTTGAACATCAGCATTTGGCAGAAATTGGGCAAAGCTTAGTGCAGTTGCAAAATAATTTTAAAAACACAATTAATTTTATTCCTTACCGTGGTGCGTTTACAAGAGGGATATTGGCAGCCGTTTATACTACAACTAATTTATCAGCAGATGAGTTGCAAAAATTGTATAACGATTATTATAAAGATCATCCATTTACATATATGAGCAAAGCTCCTGTTGATTTAAAACAAGTGGTAAATACAAACAAGTGTTTATTGCAGGTTCAAAAAATTGGTGACAGAGTTTTAATCACAAGTTGTATTGACAACCTCACAAAAGGTGCATCAGGACAGGCGGTTCAAAATATGAACTTGTTGTTTGGTTTAGAAGAAACAGCAGGGTTGAAATTGAAGGCGAGCTATTTTTAGCATAGTTAATTTTGCAATTTTTAATATCCAATTTTACAACCATCAAAATGAAACTATTCGACGTGTATCCATTATTTGACATAGAGCCTGTTAAAGCTCAGGGGTCAACAATATGGGATAAAAACGGTGTGGAATATTTGGATTTGTATGGCGGACATGCCGTTATTTCTATTGGTCACACGCATCCGCATTATGTGAAAAAAATTACTGAACAATTGAATAACATTGCGTTTTATTCTAATTCCGTAAAAATAAAAGCGCAGGAAGAGCTGGCGCATAAGCTGGGTGAGCTTTCCGGTTATAACGATTATCAATTATTTTTATGTAATAGCGGTGCCGAAGCAAATGAAAATGCGCTAAAACTGGCTTCGTTTCATAACGGAAGAAAAAAAATAATCTCTTTTTCAAAAGCATTTCACGGTCGCACTTCATTGGCTGTTGCTGCTACTGACGATGCGAAAATTTGGGCACCTGTGAACCTTACTCCTAATATTGAAATACTTCCGTTTAATGATGAAACAGCATTTGAAAAAGCAATGAGTAATGATGTGTGTGCTGTTATCATTGAAGGAATTCAAGGCGTGGGTGGTGTGCAAATTCCGACTAATAGTTTTTTGAAAAAGATAAAAGCCTTGTGCGAAAAACATGGAGCTATACTGATTTTGGACGAAGTGCAATCCGGTTACGGACGCTCAGGCAAATTTTTTGCACATCAATATGCCGATGTAAAACCCGATATTATTTCTGTTGCAAAAGGCATGGGCAATGGTTTTCCTGTTGCAGGTATTTTAATTGCGCCTCACCTTCAACCTAAACATGGTATGTTAGGTACAACTTTCGGTGGTGCATACTTAGCATGTGCTGCTGCTATTGCGGTATTGGATGTTATAAAAAGTGAAAACTTAATTTCTAATTCAGAAAAAATCGGAAATTATTTAATGAACGAATTAAGAGCTATAAAAGGCGTAAAAGAAGTAAGAGGTCTTGGATTGATGATTGGTGTTGAGTTAGAAGAAGCTTGTGCTCCTGTACGTAATAAATTATTATCGGATTATAAAATGTTTACAGGTTCTTCCTCTGATAAAAATACTTTGCGTATTCTACCTGCGTTGAATATTAAAAAGGAAGATATTGATAAATTTTTGGAAGCGTTTAAGAAAGTATTGAGTCAATAGTAATAACTATAAAGTGGTTGTTTAGTTTAAACATTTAACAAACATACTTACTCTGCTCTCCTTTGGAGAGGGGTTGGGGGTGAGGTCAAAAAATAAGAGAATGAAAATTTTTACTTCCGTAAACGATGTCACCAGCATTGATGAAATGGTGCAAGAAGCATTGATGCTAAAAAAAAATCCCTATTCATTTTCTCATCTCGGGAAAAATAAAACTTTAGGAATGGTTTTTATGAATCCAAGTTTGCGTACGCGTTTAAGTACACAAAAGGCAGGAATGAATTTGGGCATGAATACCATGGTAATGAACATGGACAAAGAGGGTTGGGCGTTGGAAATGAATGAAGGCGTGGTGATGAACGGTTCTACCGTTGAACATGTGAAAGATGTGGCAGCCGTGATGAGCCAATACTGCGATATAATTGCCATACGTTGTTTTGCGCAGATGCAGAACAGAGATGATGATTACAGTGAAAAAATAATCAATCAATTTATAAAATACAGCACAGTTCCCATTGTAAGCATGGAAGGTTCTACCTTGCATCCTTTGCAAAGTTTGGCGGATGTAATTACCATACGTGAAAACTGGACTAAGAAAGAAAAACCAAAGGTGGTGTTGACATGGGCACCGCATATTAAACCCATTGCACAAGCCGTTGCCAATTCATTCAGCGAATGGATGTTGAAAGCAGATGTTGATTTTACGATTACTCATCCCGCGGGGTACGAGCTAAGTGAAGCCTTTACGAAAGGCGCAAAAACAGAATACAACCAGCAGAAGGCATTGAAAGATGCAGATTTTGTATATGTTAAGAATTGGTCATGTTATAATGATTACGCAAAAATAACTTGTGCTGACAGCAGTTGGATGTTAACGAATGATAAACTTAAAGTTACCAATAATGCAAAGGTGATGCATTGTTTGCCGGTTCGCCGTAACTTAGAACTCAGCGATGAGGTGTTGGATAGCACTAATTCATTGATATTACAGCAAGCAAATAATCGTTTGTTTTCAGCACAGGCGGTTTTGAAAAAAATGTTAGAGAGTAATTTTTGAGTTTTATTCTGTCATGTTGAACGTAGCAAAACATCTAAAAAGAAAAGATTCTTGAATTCATTCAGGATGACAATTATAAATTGGATGACAAATATTAAATCAAATTATAATTAGTACTTCCACCCCCTCTCATGTGGAGAGGGGGCTGGGGGGAGAGGTGGATATGAAAAAACTTCAAGTAATAAAAATAGGCGGAAACGTTATTGATAATCCTGCCGAGTTAGAGAAATTTCTTACGAATTTTTCTGCGATAAGTGATTTGAAAATTTTGGTACATGGCGGAGGTAAAGTGGCTACAGAACTTGCAAAGCGATTAGGCATTGAGCAAGAGATGGTAAATGGCAGAAGAATTACTGATGCCGAAACATTAAAAGTGACGGCAATGGTTTATGCAGGTTTAATTAACAAGCAAATAGTAGCCTCATTGCAAGCTAAAGATTGCAATGCCATTGGTCTTTCAGGTGCTGATGGCAATGCTATTAAATCGAGCAAACGTAAAGTAATAGATATTGATTATGGTTTTGTAGGTGATATAGATAGTAAAGGAGTAAATGTTGATTTTATTTCGGTACTTTTAGAAAGTGCTGTATCACCTGTTTTTTCAGCCATTACACACAATGGTGAAGGACAATTGTTAAATACCAATGCCGATACAATTGCTTCGGCATTAGCGGTGGCACTTTCAAAAAAGTATGAGGTGCAACTTAATTATTGTTTTGAAAAAAGCGGAGTATTGAGAGATGTGGAAGACGATAATTCTGTTATCAATACAATTACAAAGGAATCATACAAACAACTTCTTTCCGAAGGTGTTATTTTTAAAGGAATGATACCCAAATTAGACAATGCTTTTGATGCTATCAGAAATGGTGTATCGGCTGTAATGATAGCACATTCAAAAGATTTAACTTCAATTACAAAAGGAAATGGCAACACAGGAACAAAACTTATCGCTTGATAAAAATAAATTAAGTCAGGTTACAGACGATTCAATAGAACTATTGAAACAGCTCATCCCAATTCCTTCATTCAGTAAAGAAGAAAACGTAACAGCCGATTTGCTGCAACTTTTTTTGAAAAAGAAAGGCATCACTCCTTTCCGCATGATGAACAATGTGTGGGCGCGAAACAAACATTATGTTTCCGGTAAACCAACTATTTTGCTGAACTCCCATCATGATACAGTAAAACCAAATTCGGGTTATACAAAAAATCCGTTTGAAGCAATTGTGGAAGATGGTAAATTATATGGTTTGGGAAGCAATGATGCCGGAGGTTGTTTGGTGTCGTTATTGGCAACGTTCATGTATTTTTATGAAAAAGAAGACTTGCCTTATAATATTGTGTTTGCAGCTTCTGCAGAAGAAGAGATTTCAGGTTTAAATGGTATAGAACTTATTTTGCCGGAGCTTGACAATGTAGAATTTGCTATAGTAGGAGAACCTACTCAGATGCATTTGGCTGTTTCCGAAAAAGGCTTGATAGTGATGGATTGTGTTGCTCATGGCAAGTCAGGACATGCGGCACGGGAAGAAGGGGAGAATGCCATTTATAAAGCGTTGAAAGATATTAACTGGTTTATAACTTATAAATTCCCTAAAGTATCTGAAACATTGGGTCCTATTAAAATGTCGGTAACCGTTATACATGCAGGCTCTCAGCACAATGTGGTACCTGACAGATGTGATTTTGTAGTAGATGTGCGTGTTACGGATGCCTATAAAAATGAGGAGATTTTTGAAATTATTAAACAGCATGTTACCTGCGATGTAAAGCCTCGTTCCTTGCGATTAACGCCATCTTCTATCAGTATGGATCATCCTATTGTAAAAGCAGGTTTAAAGCTTGGTAGAGAAACATACGGTTCTCCTACCACTTCCGATCAGGCATTGATGAACTTCCCTTCATTAAAATTAGGACCCGGCTTTTCAGGCCGTTCACATACTGCCGATGAATTTGTTTATCTGGATGAAATTAAAGAAGGAGTGGAGTTGTATGTTACGATGTTGAGTGATGTGTTGAAGGGATAATATTTTTAATTAGTGATCCTTATAAATATCAATGAGCAACTATTTAAATTTTATGTTGAAAAAAATATGGTTAATAGAACGCACGTTTGCTTGGTTCGATAATGATAGAATGCTAAACAGAAATTATAAACCTTTAGCTAAATTTTCCTAAACTATGGTGAAATTATCAGCTATAAAATTATTGTTAAACAAAATTTAAACAGGCTTTAGCCTTGTTATTTTATTTGTCTTTGTATACCAAATCAACATAGGTTTTGGAAAACCTTTATTTACCTTCTCCTTTGGAGAAGGGTTAAGGATGAGGCTTTAAAAATAAATTTCAAAACTTATGTTGGGTTGGTATATTTCGGAAACAGGGCTATTCATCATGTAAATAAACTAGTATGTTAATCCATCAACTGTTTTGGAATAGTACAAACCGGAATAGGATTCATTTTATGCTGATTGGCTTTATTCATTGCGGTATATATTTTTAAAACCTCTTGTTGGCGTTCTGTTAAGGACAGCAGTTCTGCTTTACTTCCAATGAAATGCATAGCCCACTCCAATTCATCATACGAGGCACCAATTTGATCTTCATCACTTCTTCCATCAGCAAATAAACCATCAGTAGGTTTTGCTTTTTGTATTGTTTCTATCACACCAAGTTCTTTTGCGAGAGCATATACTTCCGATTTCATAAGGTCTGCAATAGGACTTACATCAACTCCTCCATCGCCGTACTTGGTAAAAAAACCAATACCAAAATCTTCTACTTTATTTCCAGTTCCGGCAACCAACATTTTTTTGTTGCAGGCAAAAGCATAAAGTGTTGTCATGCGAATGCGTGAACGTGTATTTGCCATTGTAAGCCAATCCTGAATGTCAACAGGTACTACGTGGCTCATACTTTTGAATGTTTCTGTTAAATCAACTTCATAAGAAGTTACATTGCTGAAATTTTCTTCTAACCAGTTGATGTGAGCGTTTCCTCTATCGTATTCTGCTTTTATTTGATGAATAGGCATGTTTAAGCAAATTACGGGTTTGCCTGTTTTGGCACAAAGTGTAGAAGTAAGTGCAGAATCAATACCTCCCGATATACCTATTACAAAGCCATTTGTTTTACTTTGGTTGCTATATTCATTCAACCAGTTCACAATAAAATTGATAACTTCTTTATTTTTCATGTTGCAGATAGTTTTTAGTTAAAACCGTTATTATGCAATGTGCCGTTTATTTATTGTGTATGGTTTACGGCTGTCTTAATTGTATGAAAAAAAATCCCGATTTCAGCAGGCTGAAATCGGGATTAAATGTAATCAATTTATACTCTTAAAACAAAACTCCAACGAGCAATGCTATTACACTTGATTTTAGTTGCTGAGGCATTTTTGAGTTAATCACGTTGCCATTTCCGTCAATAGATTGTCTTTCTAAATAGGAGGAGTTGCTTTGAACAACATTGGTAAAACCCAACAAATAATTCAAGCCGAAAGTAAGAGATGTACTTCCTGAAAGATTCATTTCGGCACCTAATCCCATGTTTAATGCAGCCGTATATAAACTTACATCCTTTGTCACATCAATTTTTGAAATAGTTTGACTTGTACCCAAGCCTGCAGCCGTTATCGGTTGCACATCATCCGTTGCTGTAGCTTTCCATCTGAAAGAATTATTAATTCCAAACTGTCCGTAATACGTTAAGTTTCCAATCTCTTTGGTTTTCATTTTAAGTGTTAAAGGAATTGTAACATAAGAAACCGTATAACTGCGGTCATTCAATTGATAATGGGTATTTGATGCGGGCGAAAGCGTTGGATCATAATTAACGATTGCTGAGTTAAGCGTATTGTAAAAATAACTTACAGAATTAGAGTTTGGCGTACTAAGCGTTGCGCCGTTGTTATATTTCACTTTACCACCGGTTTCATCAATCTGCACTCCTGACTGTATAGAGATGATTTTTCCCATAAGATATTCTAGAATCAATCCCCCTCCGTATTTCAGTCCTACTCCGTTGTTGGAGATGATGTTGCCGTCCGGTTTAAACCAGTTTACAGTGGGAGTTACCTTTAATCCGAATCTGAAATTTCTGACATCTCCCTGCGAAAAAATAAAACTGGTAGTTAATGTGAACAATCCGATTGTGAAAATTTTTCTCATGTTATTTTTCTATTTTTGGGTTTTCTTTCACAATATTAAGTATTATTTTTCTTTTACCAAGAATTCCGTTATGAAAAACACTTGCCTTCATGTTCTCTGTTTTGTGTTAGCACTATTTTTGTTTTCATGCGAAAACAAAAGAACAGATGTTGACGTTTCTCATATCGAACTTGCCGAACTGAAAATTAACAGGCTGGAACAGGATGTTTTTAAAATGGACACAACTGATGTAACTGCTTCATCGGAACGTTTGCAGAAAAAATACGGAACATTTTACATTACTTACAACAAAGGAATACTTAATAATGGGGGAACAAACGACTCCTCTTTTGCCCGTCAGCTCAAAAGATTTATAACTGACAAAGATATGCGTGAAGCATATAATGATTGTCAGAAGATGTATCCGGATGTTCAGTTTTTGGAGCAAGAAATGACGAGTATGTTCAAACATTACAATTATTATTTTCCGAAGAAACGCACACCCAAAGTAATTACTATGATGTCGGGATTTAATTATTCATCCATCATTGTAGATAGCACACTTGCCATTGGTTTGGAAATGTATTTGGGAAGCAAAAGCAAATTTTATCAGATGCTTGGCTTACCTTATTACAAAACAATGTTTATGAATAAAGAAAACATAGCATCGGATGCGCTTAGGACATGGATGTTTGAAGAGTTTAAATACAACATGAATAAAAACGATTTTTTAAGTGATATTGTTTATTTGGGAAAAATAATTTACCTCAATGATGCAATGCTGCCCGAAGTAAACGATACTATTAAAATGCAATACACCCAAAAGCAATTGGATTATTGCATGCAAAACGAGTTTAATATCTGGACTTATTTTATTGCACAAAAATTATTATTTACTGCCGACCACGCCGAAATTATGAAATTTACAGGCGAAGGACCTTTTACAACAGCACTCAGCAAAGAAGCTCCCCCGCGTATTGGTTATTGGGTGGGATTACAAATTGTAAGACAATTCATGAAAAACAATCCTGACGTTACTTTGGAACAATTGATGAACGAAACGGATGCACAAACACTATTGGCAAAATCAAAATATAAACCGAAAAAATAATGAAGCATTGGCAACTCAATAACTCAACAAATTTTTAAATTAACAATTCAACAAATCAAATCTATACAATGAAACAATCTGAAATTAATTTTACAGTTACACTTGACGAAAACAATTTACCGGTAAACATTGACTGGCAGGCAACAGACGCGAATGAAAAAAGTACAAGTAAAGCGGTAATGATTGCCTTGTGGGATGCAAAAGAAAATAACACCTTACGCATTGACTTATGGACGAAGGATATGATGGTGGACGAAATGAAAATATTTTATCATCAGTGTTTATTGTCAATGGCTGATACCTTTGAAAGAGCTACCGGAGAAGTGGATGTTTCAAGAGAAATGCGCGGCTTTGCACAGCACTTTGGTGAAAAAATGGATTTGATTAAAAAAAAAGGGGCTAATTAATCGCTTTAACTGAAGCATTAAAGCATCAAACGCATGGGTGTCATTGCCGATTGAACAAAACCTTGTTGCCGGTAAAACTTTATAGCGCTGTTGTTTTTCAAATCAGTTAACAAGGTTATTCGCAGGCAATTGTTTTGTTCAGCAAGGGTTATGGCTGCTTTCAGTAAAAGTGAACCATAGCCTTTATTGCGATGCTTGGGGTGTACTACCATGTCTTCTAAAATGGCGACTCTTCCTCCCAATGCAGTACTCATGGTATATAACAAATTTACCATGCCAACAATTTCATCATCTTGTTTTAATGTGAGTATGTTTCCTGTTTCAGGGTGTTCAATAATTTTTTGAAGCCCGCTTTTTTGAAGTGCTGCATCGGGTATAAAATCTTCTTCTTGTGTAAAAAGTATGCTAAGTAAATCAACTAAGGCGGGAATGTCTGAAATGGTAGCTTGTTGTATAGTTGGCATTTGTTATAAATTGAGCTTTCCTTGTTATCCTCATATCTCCCACAAACCTAATTTCGTGCAATAAAGCTTTCCTTGTTCGTCCTCCTGATGCAACGAAATATTAGCTGTTGCCAGCAGTGTTACTTTTTATTATTCATATTTGTCTGGTGTTACTGAGATAGTAAAGAGATGTTTTCTACTTCGGTCAAAGTAAGAATAATCTATTGTTGTTTTATGGTCACGCTGTATTTTCATTTTTGGAGATGATTTAACGAAATTTATGATTTCAGGCTCAACCCTATTTTTTAATTCTACTATATCAATAGATTCTTTGTCTACGGTTATAAGTGTATAAAAATATTGAAAGACATTGCCTGAAAGGGAAACTGAGCTGTCAAGTCGTGTTATTGAGTCAACCATAAATGGACAAGATTTATTTATTTCATTTGCAATGTCCATCATTGCATTATTGTAAACCATTTTTTCACGATACTGTTGAACAAGATTGACTGTTACAACCATAATAGCTATTCCTATCATTCCCTTAACAGATAACTTTCTCTTCTTTGTCGATTTTTTCAAAACTTCCAATATGACATTTTTTTTAGTAGTTAGTTCCTTGATAGGTTCGTCTTTAGTTATAGTCTGTATTTTGGGTAATTCAAAACCACAACGAGTACAATATTTATTAGTTATTGGGTTGTCTGTGCCGCAATTATTACATTTATTTTTTTCCATTTTCTTTTGTTGTCTACACTATATTTTTTACTTATGTATTTTGTATGTTTGTCAATTTACAATATTGCTGGCAACTTACTTATATCTGTAACGAAACTGCATAAAATCATCAGAAATATGTTGGCTTTGTATAATTGATATCATATTTTTAACCCTGATTTTATTATCTGCTTTATTTGTTTGCTAATAGCATGTTTATAATTCCTCTGTACTTAGCTGTTATCTATTAATCGCCTGTAATGTTGTAAAAATAATTATAATTACTTGTTAAACGGTTATTTATTTTGGTTTTAAGCAGCGTTACTTTGTCTGCACATTGTTTCATCTTGTGAGACAATAAGAGCATTAATCAGCTTCTTCTTCTAGTTTAATAGATTATTCAGGTAGTGTGCCAGAGGGTCTAAGGCATGTTCCTGAAACCTACAGGAACACTCTCTTAATATAAAACAATATTGCTGAACTATCGGGGAATATTTTCGGAACATTCAGGAATGTGCCGGAAACTCTCAGGCATATCCTTGAAACCCAGAGGAACCTGCTCCCAACATAAAACAACATTGCTGAACCATCGGGGAATATTTTCGGAACATTCAGGGATGTGCCGGAAACGCTCAGGCACGTGACTACATTCTTTTTAATTTTTTCACAAAAATATAAAACACATATTAATTCATTAAATTTGCGTTCCGTTAAAAAAAACACTCATGGCTGGTAATACTTTTGGAAAAATATTTACACTTACAACTTTTGGCGAATCGCATGGTGTGGCATTGGGTGGGGTTATTGATGGATGTCCTGCCGGATTAACAATTGATTTGGAATTTATTCAATCGGAACTTGACAGACGACGCCCCGGTCAATCGCACATTGTTACGCAACGCAAAGAGTCGGATACGGTAGAATTTCTTTCAGGAATTTTTGAAGAAAAAACTACCGGTACTTCCATCGGTTTTATTATCAGAAATGAAAATCAAAAGTCGAAGGATTATGAACATAATATAGATGTGTATCGTCCATCACATGCCGATTATACCTATGATGCAAAATACGGTAGAAGAGACCACCGTGGAGGTGGGCGTTCATCAGCACGCGAAACTTCTTGCAGGGTAGTGGCAGGCGCTATTGCCAAATTGTTATTGAAACAGTATGGCATTGCTGTTAATGCTTACACCTCGCAAGTGGGTGACATTAAATTACTCAAATCCTATCACGATTTGGATTTAACCAAAACCGATTCGAACATTGTGCGTTGCCCCGACGCATTAATTGCCGATACCATGATACAAAAAATAGAGCAGGTGCGTAAAGCCGGCGATACTATTGGCGGCGTTATTTCCTGCGTTGTTACGGGAACGCCCGTGGGGCTTGGTGAACCGGTGTTTGACAAACTGCACGCCGATATAGGAAAAGCAATGTTGAGCATTAATGCCGTAAAAGGGTTTGAATACGGAAGCGGGTTTGAAGGAACAAAATTGCATGGAAGTGAGCACAATGATGCCTTTTATGCTGATAACGCCGGTGCTAAAATTCGTACAAAAACAAATCACTCGGGCGGAATACAAGGTGGAATAAGCAATGGAGAAGATATTTATTTCAGAGTTGCGTTTAAGCCGGTAGCAACCATTATGCAACAGCAACAAACCGTTAATTCAAAAGGCGAGGCGGTAGAAATGACTGGTAAAGGACGACATGACCCTTGTGTAATACCACGTGCTGTACCTATTGTGGAAGCAATGGCAGCA
>Ga0302280_1001721_pt1 | contig 17658 bp, 18 predicted proteins | sample III_Fen_E1_1_FD_198771 | JGI IMG/M metagenome (GOLD analysis project Ga0302280, IMG submission 198771) | Peat permafrost microbial communities from Stordalen Mire near Abisko, Sweden - III_Fen_E1_1 | ecosystem: Environmental > Terrestrial > Soil > Wetlands > Permafrost | place: Sweden: Abisko... | reverse complement strand
GCTTGTATGATTCTTGCTTGTTCTTCTGAATATCGTTGTTTACTCATTTGGATTCCTTTCACTTTAATTATACACAAAACAAAAAGTAGACTTTCTTAGGAGTCTACTTTTTGGGGTACAGATCAATTCATTGGGGTATTATTTTTGGAGCACGTTGTGGAATGATGTTAGGACGGAAATAGTTAAAATGATTTCATAGTCGCAATAATCGTTTGGGCAGAATTTGCTTGTTGTGCTGTTATATAGTTATATTGCCAAAAATATGTATTACCATGAGTATCTGTAAATGGTTTTGTCATACCAAAATATTCTTTAACTGATCCATCGCCACTTGTTGAATAATGATTTGTTCTATCTGCGCTTATAACTTTAATACTCCCATCAGTATTAAAGCTTAAAGTATCTATTTCAGATGCCGTATCAGCAAATGAGGGATATGTTTGATTAATAAACAGAATGATCATAGTAGGGGCTTCACCTGTAGGAACAATTTCTTCTAATACTATTTTCTTTGGATTTGGATCTGGTTTCAAATAAATATTAAAATTACTTGGATAAGAAAAACTAAATTTATTATCCTGATTTGTATACGTATGTACTGTTTGATTAGAAGTATTAGGAGCAGAACTTGTAGATTGCTGTTGAACTGTTGTTGAATTCGTACTTTGAGTAACAGGAGTTTTCAAAGATGACTGACTAGAAATTTGCGTAGAAGATTTATTACATCCTGCCGCTATTAACAAAATTATAGGAAGCACAAATAATATTTTTTTCATGTTTTTTTATTTATTTCTTAAACGAGCATAAAGAATATAACTGATCCAAGTATTATAGTTATCCATTGAAACCATGGATAAGCCGCTGTTTTATCCACACAGTTAAAATATAACCACGCTACAAAAAAACTTATAATAGAATCTATAATAGCATGTTCAACAGCAATGCCCATGGAGTTATATTTTATCAGAGCATTAATCCAAGCTACAAATAAAATATATAATGCCGCAATCAACGCATAAACTTTTGCATCTTTAGAATCCGAATCTGTATTTTTGTAATAATTAGCTAAACCAATTATTCCTAGTATTCCAAACATTTATATATTTTTTAATCAAAAAAATTATAGTGTATTATTTCCTTGCAACTATCAATCTATTGGAGTACGTTGTGGAATGATGTTAGGACGGAAATAGTTAAGATGGGTTTATAAAATAAGGTGAATATTGAGTAAACTATCTTACAAATTCTTCGTACTTAACTCCGCTATTGGAAAAGAAGCGGTCAATTTCTTCATTTAGCTTATTGGTATATTTTTCTAATTTCTGAGCACTATCATTCAAATCGTTTCTTATTTTCTTAGTGCGAGATAAAAAAGACCCCTTTTCTTCGTCGCCAAATTTTGTTAAATCATTCATCAGTAAATGTTTCGCATTTATTGATTGTGCGGTTAATTGTTTGGTAAACAGTAGGATTTCAAAAACTGCATTTGATAGTTTATTAAATTGTTCGTCTGAATTGATTGCATCAACAAAATCTTGTGAATAAATTAACTGCAACCAACTTTTATCAAAACTAAAACTAATGGAATCAAAATTTGAAATCAAAACTAAAAAAGATTGCGCTTGCGCTAAAGAACAAATATCTTGGTATAGTTCCGTTGTTTCAGCAATATTTTCAGATTGATTTTTTAAATAAGGAATCGTTATCAGTTTTAAAAATCCTAGTGTTTTTTTAACTCTTTTATATTCACTAATTTTTTTAAAACTTTCGGCGGTAAATATTGATATACCGACACCAAGAATAGAAGCGATTAGACCAACCTTGAAATTGTTCAAAGTGTTTGAAATATAAAACCAACAAATAACCGCAAAGATACTTAAGAGTAGCGGAATCCAAAAAAATTTTAAGTAAATTTCAATTTTTTTCATCATTTACTAAGTCTTCTTAAAAATCTAAAAACAAAACCTAATACATAGTGCTTTCCATTTCAGTATTAAGAAAAGCCCTAAATTGTAAATTTGTACAGCCTGCTACTCCATTAATGGTACAGTATTCTGAAACCTTAGTGGCAGGTGACGTACTGCTAAGTTCGTCAAAATAAGTAGCGATTGTTGTATTTTCATATGCATCTTGTAAGCTCTCATCTAATACACTGTTGCCATTATATGCACCAACACTAGTGCCAACATAAAAACATTTCCCTTTTGTGGCATTATAATGGCTTTGATAATTAAAACTCCCTGGAGCAATAGGATAACCAAGAGAAGCTCCAGTATCCTTTAAATCTTTAGCCACAATAGCTGCCTGTTGTGAGCAGGCTCTTGATTCATCAATATTCGAAGAAGGACTACTCAATTTTTTTTGAGGGCTAGGAGTAGTATTTGATACTGCAGGTGGTTGAGTTTGAGCAGGTTGATTAATTGTTACTGGTGCTGGAGTTGTATTTGTTGACTGGCTTGGTGGGTTTATTGATTGAGAAGAATTACACCCAGTCGCTAAGAACGCAATTAAAACTAAGGGTAAAATTAATTTTTTCATATAGTTATTTAACTGCCTAAATTATATTCCCAAACTACACTTTCAGCAATTTGGGTATATAATAAAGCCATGCCAGCTGAAAAATACGACCTATCAAAATTAGAGATAGGCACTCTGCAAAAAATTCTCAAGGTTCTAAAACACCTAAAACAAAAATCTGAGCTTGAAGGTAAGGAAGAATATTTTACTATGGGTGAGTATATGCCAGCTGGAATGAACAAGAACGAATATCTTGCCATTATCGGTAATTTAGATGCCCGAGAATATATAGACAAAACCGTTAACTATGGAATACATATAACCATAGACAAACGTTTTTATGACTTGCTTGAGCAAATCCCCAAAGAGATAACCAAAAGAAAATTATTACTACAAGCTCGCTCTCCAAAATTCCAACATCGCAAACCATATTATGATCCTGTGAATAAGATGTTTATGGTTAATGGGTTTAGCTTTAAAATAATCAAACAACAAAAAGAAACAACTCAAGAAGCCATACTAAAACTAATCTTCCTAGTTAATGCCGATGATTTAAACAAAGTATATGAATATTCCTCTGTTGTCATTGGGAAATTAGATTTTAAAGAAAATCTAGACTGGAATATATTCCGTAATGCTTTTCGCGAACTTAACCAAAAAATATTTGATGAGACCAATGGAGCTGTGAATAATTTCTTTGATTTTGGGAAAAGTCCAACAGGTAGCTTTAGGATAAATCCTGAATATCTCTAATAAAAACTGACAAATGTATTGGGGTAAACTTGTCCCAATATTGGAGAATCTAAAAACTTAATAGTTGTTTACCATAAACTCTGTAATTAACCAACAGAGTTTTTTGATGTCTAACTTCAGCCCAGAACTCATTGCTCGCATAAGCAAATACTTTGAACAAAAGTACAGTACTTTGCTTACACCCAATGAGGCTGAGGAGTATCTACATTCTTGGGCAAGGTTATGGCGTGCGGTGGGTTCGGGCGGGGGTGGTGTGGCGAAGCCACAGACCCCGCCCAGTATTACTTGATATTAAGTACACATAACAACCATGAAATTCTATTCTAGAAAACTAATCCTCGCTGGATCATCAGCTAAAATACTCGTCTATGACAAGGAAATTGCCTATGATTTTCCTGCAGAAAAGAAGACTGCAAAAATTAAAGAACCAACTTCTACAATTCTTAGTCCCGAGGAAATTACAAATAGGTCTAAAACTCAAATACGAAGAAAGGTTAGAAGTAACGCTTGGCAACACATTAACCCGAAGAACGGTAAACCATATCTACCGCAATTCTTTACACTAACTTTTAATTATGAATCCACAACTTTTGATGAATCTCATCCTGCATTTAGAAATTTTATACGCAAACTTGGAAGAAGCATTGAGCACAAGATACTATATCTTTGCGTACCAGAGTTTCAAAAGGATATAGACTTCTTTGGCAACATAAAACCCAATGGCGGAAATGTCCATTACCATGTTTTGATTTTTAATCTTCCATACATCAAAAATATTAAAACAGAGATAGAGAAAATATGGGGTAACGGATTTATTAAAGGTCGGTCTTTTAACGATGCTACTCATGCCGCTAATTATGTTTGTAAGTACATAGGTAAAGAACTGGATAATAAACACATTAAGTTTAGGGAAAGATATTTCTGCTCTAAGCATTTATTAAAACAAAAAGAATTCAAGAATCCTGACTATGTTGACCCTTATGCCAAGTTTCTTTTGGAACATCCTAGTGCGGTTATTGGTCAGATTAAGAAGTATAAAAATAACTTTGGTATAGATATTACCGAGCAAAGTATAGAATTCCCTAATGGCTTTAATCTAGATAATGAACTGGTTAAAAACTGCCTAATGGATACAGAGATGTTGGCAAAAAAGATATTTGGTGTAAAATGAAAGCCATGAATATTCTCTACTGCCGAAAATCAACAGAATCAGAAGATAGACAAGTATTATCTATTGAATCTCAAACCAATGAGCTAACAGAACTTGCTCAAAGGCGTGGTTTAAAGATTGATAAAATATTTGTTGAAAGTATGTCTGCACATAAACCCAACAGACCTGTTTTTAACCAAGTATTAGATTTAATTGAAAAGAACCCTAACAGTAATCTCTTTTGTTGGAAGTTGGATAGACTTGCTAGAAACTCACTAGACGGCGGTAGGGTTACTTGGTTATTGCAACAATCAATCATAAAAGAAATAATAACTCCGTATCATTCTTTTCTTCCCGATGATAATGTAATGAATTTGTATGTTGAATTCGGCATATCAGAGCAGTACAGCAAAGATTTGTCAGTCAATGTTAAACGAGGGAACAAAACAAAACTAGAAAAAGGCGGTTGGACTGGCAGAACCCCTTTTGGATATTTGAACGATAAAGAAGATAAAACGGTTGTAGTTGATGAACTACGAGCACCATTTATTAAAAATATATTCAGAGATTTTGCTTCTGGTTCATTTAGCTTAAAAGAACTATCAAACAAACTTTACTCTGAGGGACTGCGTACACGTTGGGGTCATAAAATACATGCAAGCATGCTTTACCGTATGATAACCAATCCTTTCTATGTTGGAATCATGGTTCGCGGCGATAAGCACTATCGCGGTAATCATATATGTCTGGTGTCTCGGGAACTTTTTGACTCCTGCCAATCTGTACTAACTGGCTCACGCTCAAAAAAGCAGAAGCACCTTTTCCCACTTAGAAGCCATGTCTTCTGTCCTGTCTGTGGTTGCATGATTACCGCGTCATTAAGAAAAGGTCATCAGTATTATCATTGTACAGACGGCAAGCATATGCATACACAAGGACGTGAACACTTTAGAGCGGAATTACTAAATGAAAAGTTTGCTTTAAAGTTTAAAGAACTTCAATTTGATGAAGAACAGATTGAAATGATGTATCAAGCAGACTTAGAAGAAAATAGACAAGACAATGAGCTACTTGAAACAAGCAGACAGAATATCCTTGACCGTCAAAAATTAGCCTCTGAGAAACGCAGAAGACTAGAAGACACATATTTAGACGGTTCAATGACTAAAGACCGCTATGAAGCAAGATTATTAGAATTAGATAATCAAGAAGTTGATCTATCTAAACAACTTACAGAACTAGAAAAGAAAATGTTGCTTAATGGTAATGTAACTATCGGACAAACAAAAAAAGCCTTTTTAACTGGGCTATTTGCTGAAAAGAACTATTTAAATGGTGATGATTTAAAGAAAAAAGAAATAGCAGATATTTTACTATCGGACGCGACAGTAGCAGATCAAAATATTCAATCAATACGGTTCAAACCTGCGTATCAGAAGATGTTTGAACACCATCAAAACTTAGCATTTTGTAATTGGAGCGGGTAGCGGGAATCGAACCCGCGTCATCAGTTTGGAAAACTGAGATAATAACCATTATACGATACCCGCATAGATAAGCGATTTTTGAGAGCAGAAATATTATATCTAAAATTGTGACTTTGCGCAATATATGTACTGTTGCAGGGTTAGGGTTACTTTTCCAGGGTGGTTAATAATATAATTAGCCATTCCTTGGTGTGTGGCTTGAATTAGTTTCTGTTTTGGAGTTAAACCATTCATACCATAGCCATAATGTTTACGCTTGGTATTGTAGTATCCTTGCCAAAGGATGTACTTGTAGTTAATTGTATCAAAGTTGTCGTTAAAAGATATATATCTAAAATAGAATTCTTGTTTTAAGGTTCTGTGATAGCGTTCAATTTTACCATTTTGTTCAGGATGGTATGGATCGTTGTAGATGACTTTGATATGTAATATGTTTTCTACATACGTTTTAAAGTCTCTACCATAACGATTGTCTACCTTTAGAGCTTGGATTGTAAATGGTACATTCTCTACTAATCTGGTTACAAAATCCATAGCATTCTGATCATCTTCACATTCGTAGGCTCTGCCATAAATATAACGAGAACAATCATCAATAGCATCAAATGAAGCTAAATCTCTACTTCTGCCAAATGGATAACAAGCGTCTAGTTGTAGGACCTTACCTGGTGTATCAAGACAGTATAGTTTTGGTTCTTGTTTAAATCTTTTGTATTGGGTAGTATATCTGATCTTTTTACGTTTTAGTATTCTCCATACTGTGGTTGGATCAGTTTTAATATTATGTATTTCTGAGATATGATCAGCTAAAGGTCTTGGACCCAATTCTGGATGATTAATACCTTCTTTAGCTATTATGTCTTCGATTTCTTCTGGAGTACGATTGTATGGTCTGAAATTGCTTTTGGGACCAGGTTTTCTACCAGTTAGGACAATCTCTCCATGCTTTAAGTAATTATCCTTTAATCTACTTACTGCATTAGGGTGCATATTTAATAGTCTAGCTACTTCTGAGCGAGACAGAATATGCTTAATATATCTATCTAAAATATTCTTTTTAACTAGCATTAAGTTATGCTTTGTATCTCTAGTGGTCATATGCCACTAGTTTACAACCTTTTTCCGTTGGAATGTAACCCTAATTGCTGCAATTGGAACATTTTTGGTAAATTGTCTGTTCTTGATAAATATGTCAAAATACCTAAGCAATAAGTGAAAAGGAGATTATAGAAATGGACGAAATCCAAAAAGTTTTAATAATAGGTTCTGGCCCGGCTGGATTGACCGCAGCTATCTATGCCGCGCGCAATAATCTGCAGCCAGTAGTTATCGCTGGTCTTAATCCTGGTGGGCAATTGATGCAAACAACGGAAGTCGAAAATTTTCCAGGTTTCCCCGAAGGTATTCTTGGCCCTGATCTGATGGCGGCAATGATTAAACAATCCACTAAATTTGGTGCTGATATTAAATATGAGAATGTGGTTTCAGCGGATTTTTCTAAAAAGCCTTTTGCAATCAAAACTGATAATGCGACATATTTAGCGCAAAGCGTAATTCTATCGATGGGTGCCGAAGCTAATTGGTTAGGTTTGCCTAATGAATTAAGACTTCGCGGACACGGTGTCTCCGCTTGTGCTACTTGTGACGGATTTTTCTTTAAAGATAAAGTTGTCGCTGTGATTGGCGGGGGAGACTCGGCAATGGAAGAAGCAATGTTCTTGAGCAAGTTCGCATCGCATATAACAATTATTCATCGTTCAGAAAACTTCCGCGCTTCAAAGGTTATGTTGGATAAAGTCAAAGCCAATTCAAAAATTGATTTCATCATGAATTCAATAGTAGTTGATGTGCTCGGTAAAGATTTAGTTGAAGGCTTAAAACTCAAAGATGCTAAGACGGGTGAAGAAAAAGATTTTTCTGTGCAAGGATTGTTCTTGGCAATAGGTCATACGCCGAATTCTAAAATTATTGGTACTCAAATAGAGATAAATGAACGAGGTTATATAAAAGTGCATGATAATACTAAGACAAATATAGAAGGTATATTTGTAGCGGGGGATGTCGGTGATCCTCGATATCGCCAGGCTATCTCTGCAGCGGGAATGGGCTGCATGGCGGCGATAGACGTAGAAAAATATTTAGCGGAACACGCTGAATAACAAAATAAAAAAACGCCCTTCGACTAAGCTCAGGGCGTTTTTTTAAATAAATTATTTTTCTCCACGCTGCCATTGCGGGTGTGAATTCAGAGCGCTCTCGGCAATCTGGGCTATTTCTGAATCAGCGTCTTTCGCGTATTTATCAAGCAACATGACAATTACAGGGGGTTCGTATTGCGCGCGAACCGTTTCATTATTCTGAACCTGCTGCTTTATATAATAAGCATCATTATTTTCTTGGCGTTTTATCAAAGTTTTTAGGGCAGTTGCTCTGACTTCTGGATCAGTTTTTTGATTGATAATCCTTACTAATAATGTATCAGGATTACTCAAATCTCTTTCCCAATCATATACATTACTTTCAGTTGCACCTGACGGAACATAAGTTTCTTTATAAAAATTTTCTAGCTGTTTTACAAGAGTAATAAGTTCTTCTTTTGTAAGCTGCTCTTTTACAGGGAGTTCACTTTTAGTGGTACCGTCTCCAAGTTGCTCTCCTTTTCTACCATCCTGCTCCCAATCATAAATAGCAGAAGTTTGAACGTCGATAGACAATCTATCCATGGCTTGCGCGCCATGATTTTGAGCAAGTTTTGAGTCCTCTATTTTTTGATGTTCCGCTTCGGCATCGCTGTTGATCTTGTTTTCTACAGCTGCCCCCGCACCGAAGAGGCCGGCAACTGCCAATCCTGCGGCTATCGCTTTTGCCTTAGCTGGAGAAATATTATTTTTATCTCGATCATCTGGCTCGTCCTTAAACTCTGCCGGTCCGAAACCTCGTTGTTCTGCTGGGTGCATATTAGTTATATAATATAAATTGTGTTTTAAATACCTATCTACATGAATTTTGGCATATCTATTAAGATATTTCAAATTTGGGGACAGGTCCGGGTCTGATCCTAAAAACAGCCCTTTTAATAAGGGCTGTTTTTAGTGAAATTAGCTATTTACACGTTCTACATAATCACCAGTGCGGGTGTCGATGCGAATTACATCGCCTTCTTTGATGAACATTGGAGTGTTGACGCTGAGTCCTGTCTCTAAAATGACAGGCTTCGTCACGCTTCCACCGGAATTTCCAGTTACGCTTGGAGGAGCCTCGGTAACTTTTAATTCAACCTTGATAGGTAATTCGATTGATACTGGTTTGTTGTTAAAGCGCAAAATTTGAACTTCAGTACCTTCTTTTAGGAATGGTTCTTGTTCCGCGGTAACTTCCTTAGGCATGTCGACAGTCTCAAAGGTTTCCTGATTCATAAAGTGTGTACCCTCGCTATCGGCGTATAGAAAGTCGGCGCGCTCTCTGGCGACATCGGCTTCCTCAACTTTTTCTCCGAACTTAAAGGAATACTCTATGACTTTCCCAGTAATGACATTTTTCAATTTGGTCTGCATGACTGGTTTGCGCTGAGCTGTGCGCATACGGTTAGACCAAATTACTTGGCATGGCTGCCCATTCATCAAAACTACTGCTCCTAACTTTATATCTGAAATATCCATATGTTGTTTGAGCTTCCAAATTCCAAGCGTCTGCACGGGTCAATCAACCTTCCAGTCTACGTGTTCGAGCTAAAGCTCGAACACTCCGACTTACAGGTTGTTGCCCCTCTTCCCCAGAAATTGTCGGACAATTTCTGGGGACCCCGCATCCGTCGCAGAATTCGAAAGCCTAATATTAATTTTTTGTTATCCTACAATGGGGTCAGACCCCAATTCTACCCTTTATCAAACAATCGCTTTAATCGCGCTATTAGTTAGATGACGTTATTGCCATTTTTACTAAGTGCAAAAATCTGAATATCTGATGCTGCAAATAGATAATAAATTTTTTAATCTGTTAAAACATAGTCTTTTCAATCTTTATAACAGTGTCTAAATATTAAGTTAATAAAAGTGGTACTCGAAGACCTTAGGAAAACTTAATTCCAATCAGTCTGAATCTTATAGGAAAGCCTTTATCAGTCGTGAACGCGAAAGGGAGTTCTCTATATACAGCTTGCGACGCCCTCGGAGCGTGGTGTTGCTGTATATAGAGAAGTACCCAGAGCTTGTGCACGACTGATAAAGACCATATTGATACCGCAGACTGATTGGGAGTAACACTGTGACTGTGTCTGAGAGTATCAGCTTTTACTAACTTAATATCGGCTATCTTTAAATAAAGATTGAAAAGAGCAGTGTCGAATTTAACAATTTACAAAATAAATGCGCTGATTTAGCTAGCTACAAATGGCAATAAAGCCATATGTCTAGCGCGCTTCAAAGCGATTGTTACCATTCGTTGGTGCTTCGGGCAAGTTCCAGTCTTGTGATGTGAAAGAATCTTTGCGTGAGGAGACATGAATCTGCGCAAAGTCTGATTGTCTTTGTAATCGACAAAACTTATCTTGCTGCTGCAGAAAAAACAAGTTTTTTTAATTGGTTGTTGCATTGTGTTCTAGGTTCCCGATAGGGGAATTAAGTCTCATTTAATTAATAGAATTTAAAACGGTATATCTTCGACAGTTATTTCTTCCGAATCGTCTGCGGATACTGAACCGGAATTTTGTTCTTCGCCACCATGATTGATGGTTGGTAATTCTTCTGTCAAGAAGTCTGCACCACTACCACCATTGTTAGTAGTAGAAGATGGGGCAGAATTCCCGCCATCGTATGAACCGCCTGTACTGCCTCCGCGAGGAGAACCAAGCATTATCATATTATCAGCGATGATTTCTGTACGACTCTTTTGCTGACCGTCATTTCCTTGCCAACTTCTTGATTGGATTCGGCCTTCAATATAAACCTGACTGCCCTTTTTGAGATACTGGTTGGCGATTTCGCCAAGTTTGCGCCAGATTACCACGTTATGAAATTCAACTTGGTCCTTTTGACCGAGTTTGAAGTTCGTGGCAACGGAAAAACTTGTTACGTTTATTCCTTGGGGCGTTGTGCGCATTTCCGGGTCGCGGGTTAGGCGGCCGATGATCATAGCTTTGTTGAGATCCATAGTTTTAAAATTAATGGATAAAAGTTTTAGATCTTGTTCAAGTCTTCGCTAAGAGCTTCTTCAATTTGCTGGTCGATTGTATCGGCATTGACTGCGGACTCGTCTGATTTCGCTATTTCAAATGCTGGTACAGGTACACCGTCTTCGACAACGGTTTTAGTATGAGCCGCACGATTGCGATTCATTTTGTCTTGCTCGGCAATATCTTTATTCATACGTCGAGTAGACTCTTCGGTGTTGACGATTATGTGTCGGATTACGCCTTCGTAGTTTTGAATCTTTGTGCTAAGAGCGTTAAGCTTTTCGCCATCAAGATCAAAAGTTACAAGATCGTAAAAACCATTGCGGGTTTTGCCGATAGGGTAGGCAAGCTTCTTTTTGCCCAAACCTTCTTCTTTAACTATCTCGCCACCGTCGCCTTTTATCACACTTAAAATCCCGTCTATAGTAGCCGGGATCTGGTCATCAGAAACGCTTGATGCAATGATGTACATCAATTCATATCTTGGCATGATGATCAAATTCCTTTCTCATCATCATCACGAATAAATCCGTGACGAATATTATTAATTTGTATCTAGATTTTACCAGAAAGAAGGCTGTTTGTAAAGACTCAAAGATCTGCTGGAATTGTAGCAAAAAGAGGTTAAAAAAAGATTAAATTAGTTTATTTTTGGGGATTTTTGTTATAATTCAATCATACATATAATTTAACTCAAAAATCGTAATAATATATGAAAGAAAATTTATCAGAAGCGGATAAATTATATTATGCCAATTTACCTCGTAAGATTGTTGGTGCAGGTGCAATATTTTTTAACTCGATTGGTGAACTTTTAATAGTTAAACCTACATACAAAGACGGTTGGAGTATCCCAGGTGGGGCAGTTGAATTAAATGAATCACCAAGAGAAGGTTGTATTAGAGAAGTTAAAGAAGAAATAGGTTTAGATATATATATTAAAAAATTATTAGTGTTAGACTATCGTGCTAAAGACGATGATAGTCTACAATTTATTTTTTTAGGTGGAACTTTGGATGTTCAGCAAATCGCTAACATTAAATTACAAGAGTCAGAACTCAGCGAATATAAATTTGTTTCTACAGACGACGCAATAGCCAACTATTTACGTTCTAATTTAGCCGGTCGAACTCCTGCTTGTTTGAAGGCGATCAGAACAGGGAAATGCTATTACTTGGAAGGTAGTAAGGAAATTTAATTTGTTTAATAAATATTTAATGTGAATATGATATGGTATTAAAGCCGTGGGAGTGTCGACTAATGAGTTAAGTCGTCAGCCTACGAAACTGAAAATACGAGTGCAATTCTCGTCACTTCCAATGGTCATTTATTCTTGACTATTTAATGGTCTAGAAGTAAAATGTTAATGTTTCGTAGGCTAAGAAAATGACTTACTAACTAGTCAAAAAAACAGCTCCAAATTTGGAGCTGTTTTTGTATGGTATTAAATCAAACTTAAACGTTGAATCTAAAGTGAACGACGTCGCCATCCTGAATGACGTATTCTTTGCCTTCGACTCGCAGCCATCCTTTATCGCGGGATGGTCCGTAGCCGCCGGCTTCAAGTAATTTATCCCATTGAATGACTTCTGCTCGAATGAATCCGTGCTCAAAATCTGTGTGTATTATACCCGCAGCTTGCGGTGCTTTTGTGCCATTCCTGCATGTCCAAGCTTTGCTTTCTTTTGGCCCTGCGGTGATAAAAGTTATTAATCCTAATGTTTTGTAGGCATGTCTGATAATTTGATCTAAGCCCGATTCGTGCATTCCTAGCTCTTTAAGATATTCTTCGCGCTCTGCATCTGGCAATTCTGAAAGTTCGCTTTCTATTTTTGCGCTAATTGGAATAAAATTCTCATCATCAAAAGAATTTATTTTATCTTCTGCGACATTTGCCACATAAAGAATTGGCTTTGATGTCAGGAATTGCAAGCCTTTAGCGACTTTTTGTTCTTCATCTGTAAGTACGGCTTCTCTGGCCATCTGCCCTTCGGCAAGCACCGCGTATATTTTTTCTAGAGTAGCGAGTTTTACAAGCGCATCGCGGCTATTGCTATGAGCCTCGCGTTTGGCAGTCTCCAACATCTTTTCCGCGGTTTGTAAATCGGCTAAACATAATTCCGTAGCAATGGTTTCCATATCGCGTTTTGGATCAACACCACCGTCGACGTGAATAATATCTTTGTCTTCAAAATATCTGACGACTTCTAGGATGGCATCAACTTCTCGGATCTTTGCCAAGAACTGATTGCCCAAGCCTTCGCCTTTGTGGGCACCAGCAACAAGTCCAGCGATGTCGACGAACTCGATTGTTGTCGGGACGATTTTTTCTGATTTTTCTAATTCAGATAACTTGCGCAATCTTTCATCAGGGACAGAAACAACGCCAACATTTGGATCAATGGTGGCGAAAGGATAATTAGCTGCCTCGACTTTGCTTTTGGTTATAGCGTTGAAGAGTGTTGATTTGCCTACGTTCGGCAGGCCGACGATTCCGATTTGAAATGACATATATTTACTTCGAAATTATACAGGTCAGAGAGGGTTTTGGCTATTTGACTAAATCTAAAAAATAGGTGTAATATCCTTTTATGACCTGGTATGATTTGGGTCAGCCCCAAGTTGGGGTATCCAATTCTCAAGAGGAAATCTCAGAATGTCGACAATGACAGCAGTTAGCTCGTCCAGCTCGTCGTCGGTAGTGTCCTCGATCCACGTTCAGCCTTCCACTGGCGATAATAACCGCCTTGCGGTTGTGATGGATTTTTGCAAAAGGGCAATGGCAGGAATTAGGCCTGGTCTTATCAAGAACCCGGCGGTAGCTGCCTTCGCTCTGCGGAGCAAAGCGGACATGTACGAGCTTGATCGCTTACGTAAGGTGAGGGCCAACCTTCCAACCTCTCCTGCAGTGGTCATCATGCGTGTTTCGTCTTTTGACCACAACGATAACCTCGAGTTTGACTTGAGGGTATCAAATCCATCGAACAGGCTGGTCTTGCTACCTGCGGGTACTGTAACAATTACGTTCCAGCAGATGCTGGAATTCTCAGGCTTTCCCACCGTGAAAGCCTGATTGTCGACAAAACCAAACACGCCGCTACTCCTTTCTTCCAAGGGGTAGCGGTGTTCGGTTTTTAAGAGGTTTTTTGAGTTGCAGATAATCTTTGCAAATTGAACGATTCAAACATATAATTCCTTTATGAATATAGACCAAAGCATTTTCAAGGCATACGACATTCGTGGTATTTACCCTGAGCAGATTAATGAAGAATCCGCTTATGTATTAGGCAGAGCTTATGCCACGTTCTTTTTGAAATTTGAAAATATTATTGACATAGGCGTAGTTGAAAAGAAGCCGAAGATTGCCGTCGGTTCCGACATGCGTATTTCCAGTCCTTCTTTGAAAGCACAGCTTATTGCCGGACTTTTGGATAGTGGTTTGGACGTGGTTGATATCGGCTTGGTTTCCACGCCGACTTTTTATTACGCAGTGGCGAAGTTCGCTTTCGACGGGGGACTGACAGTTTCCGCTTCGCATAACCCAAAAGAATATAATGGTTTGAAGATAGTCAGACATAATGGAATTCCTGTGAGCAAGGACAGCGGTATTTTTGAAATACGCGACATCATTTTAAATGATACATTTGTAGAAAAATCTGCCGTACGTGGGAACCTCACAACGCAAACTAACATTGTCGATAATGAAGTCGTCGATCAGCTGACTGGTTTGGATTACAAAAAAATAAAACCATTCAAGATTATTATTGATGGTTCTAACGGTATGGGCTCAGTGGACATGGCAACATTGTTTTCTAAATTGCCATGTGAAGTCGTAAAAATGAACTTTGAACTTGATGGAACTTTCCCTGCGCACGGCGCTGATCCTATGAAGGCGGAAAATACGCAGGAGTTGCGAGATAGGGTTGTGGCGGAACATGCTGATTTAGGGATCGCACCGGATGGTGATGGCGATAGGATTTTCTTTTTTGATGAAAAGGGTGATTTGCTGCCGCAAGCAATATTACGGGGAATAATGGCTCAAATAGAATTGCGCGAACATCCTGGGGCGTTGGTTTGTTATGACATCCGTCCCGGTAGGATTACAAAAGATATGATTGATCAAGTTGGCGGTAAATCTATTGTCACCGCAGTCGGACATTCGATTATCAAAGAAGCGATGATAAAGAATGATGCGATATTCGGTGGGGAATCGTCCGGCCACTATTTTTATAAATTGCCTTATGGAACTTTTGAAGCGCCGATGATTCTCGTCGAGAAGTTCTTGGAATATATATCAGAACAGAATAAGCCTTTGTCGGAGATTGTCGCGCCATACAAAATATATTTTAATTCAGGAGAGATAAATACTGATGTCGGCAACGCCGAAGCTATTCAGGCGAAGATTACCGAAATTAAAAATAAATATTCTGATGGAGTGCAGACTTTTATTGATGGACTCACCGTCGAATATCCTGAATATTGGTTTAATGTTAGAGGATCAAATACCGAGCCGTTGATACGACTTACAGTAGAAGCAAAATCTGAAGAAGTCATGGAAGCGAAGCTTAAAGAAATTTTAGCGATAATACAAAGTTAATAAATGAACAAAAAACACGGCTTTATAAGCCGTGTTTTTTAACTGTCTAAATTTACAATAATCCAATTGCTTGTTTGACTTCTTCTAATGTAGCCCTTGCTCTACTTTTGGCTTTTATAGCTCCTTCTGCGAGTACGCTTAGTACTTGGTCTGGATGATTCAACAATTCGGCACGTTTTTCCCTGAACAGAGCAAAATATTTGATAATATCTTCTGATAGCGTCTCTTTAAGTTCGGAATATTTTATCGTTCCATTTTTTATTTCTGATCGGAAGTGCTTAACGGCTTCTTCATCTCCGAACTGTTCTAACAAAAGCAAAAGATTCTCTACGCCAGGCGCATTGCCATCTGCCGCCGTTGCGGTCACCGCTTTTTTGATTTTACGTCTGATCTCTTCTGGCGAATCGGAAATTAACAATGCTTCATCTCCGGTCTTACTCATCTTTTTTTCTGGATCGGTCAGACTTTTTATTCTCAGAGCTTTCTCATTTGTTACGGCCTTAGGAAGAGGGAATATCTCGCCGAATCTATTGTTAAACTTTTTTGCGATCGTTCTGGTCAATTCCATATGCTGCAACTGGTCTTCACCTACAGGAACGCCATAAGGCTTGTACAAAAGGATATCTGCGGCCATGAGTACAGGATAATTCAAAAGTCCGGAATTTATATTTTCGGTCTTTGTGGAAGAGGATTTGTCTTTGAACTGTGTCATTCTTTCAAGCTCACCAAGTGGAGTGATGCAATTCAGAATCCATGCCAATTCAGTGTGTTCGGAAACCTGTGATTGCAAAAACAAAGTGCACTTTTCTGGATCTAAACCTAAAGCTAAATAGTCGACGGCAATATTCAGAGCATTTTTCAATTGTTCTGCCGGCTCAAAAGGCGTAGTCAAAGAATGCAAATCGGCAATGAAGAAAAAACATTCATTGTCTTCTTGCAATTCAATGAATTGCTTCATGGCCCCAAGGTAATTGCCGATATGTGGCGTACCTGAAGCCCTTATTCCCGCTACAATTGTCTTATTAATCTTTTGCATAAAAGTAGTATACCACAATCTATCTTTTCCCAATCGTTATCTTTAAGATATCCTAAACCCAGTAAGTAAAAGCTGATACTCTCAGACTCGGTCACAGTGTATTACTCCCAATCAGTCTGCGGTACCCGTTTGCGGTTTTACTCCTTCAGGGACTTAACCCAAATCCCTTTCAGGAGTAAAACACGCAAACATCCCCAGACTGATTGGAATTAAGTATTTCTAAGGTCTTCGAGTACCACTTTTACTTACTGGGTTATTTATATATAACTATAACGATTGGAAAGATTAGAATTCTTTGGGTGGTGGAGTGTACTAATTAATAGATTTATTAAAAATTAGTTAAATTTATATGGTATTTGTGCTAATATACATGTGAATGTAGAGGATAAATATCCGCATTACCAAGAGGAAAAGATCTGAAACAAAATAAGACCAAAGCGAATTCTGATTATATTCCACCAAAAAAGATGGGGGAGTTTGGATTTGGGAGAAGAAGCAGCCGAAATCTTTTTATTGGCGCGGAAGATGAAGAAATCAAAGAATATGTGGAGAAGTCCGAAGAACCTATTGAGGAGCTTTTGGAAGAATCCATATTACCTGAAGAACCCCTAGAAATTATTGAGGACATTCCATTACCCCACCATGATGTTATTTTTTCCGAGAACATGCCGAACGACAGAATATCTTCTTTGATCGACGAAGTTTGGCTACAAACCCAAACGCATAATGCTCCTCAAAAGGCAAAAAAATATTCGTACAAAAAATCAACCGGTGAAATAAATTTTTTAGATGGCAGTAGAAAACATAAATTTAACGCCAAACTTTTTGCTTTAAAAAAGCAAAGGGTATTTTCGCAGTTAGCGATGTTTGCACTGGTCCTCGTCATAGCTTCTGGAATATTTGAGGGTAGTCTGGCTATTGCCAGAGCGATGATCGCTAAATCGGAAG
>Ga0302280_1001720_pt1 | contig 17662 bp, 17 predicted proteins | sample III_Fen_E1_1_FD_198771 | JGI IMG/M metagenome (GOLD analysis project Ga0302280, IMG submission 198771) | Peat permafrost microbial communities from Stordalen Mire near Abisko, Sweden - III_Fen_E1_1 | ecosystem: Environmental > Terrestrial > Soil > Wetlands > Permafrost | place: Sweden: Abisko... | reverse complement strand
TTATATACTTTATGATCATACCATATTATCCTATATATATGTAATTTCTAACTCTATATATTTTTGATAATAATAGTGCTGTCTGATGATTTACAACTGATAATCAATGTGAATAAAGCCTGAAAACTGACAATTTGATGATTTGTATTTAAAATGATGATATTTATGGTATATTAATTTTACATTTATTGTATTCAATTATTTGACTCATGCTTGAGAAAGAGGTACATATAAAATAGACAATTTTTACGATCACCTCTTTCCTTCAGAAAACAAAGCCGCCTTTCCATGATCAATTTATTTGATTATTTACTTTCTATTATATAAGGTAGGATGCGATAAATAATAGAACTTGCGTTTTTTTGTTTCATCTGACGGCTCTAGAAGTGTTATAGTCTCTAAAATTCTGAGAAAGGGAGAATGTTTAGGCCATATTTATGCGGTTTGGAAAGACTAAGAATATTATCGGTTTCAATGTAAACTCCAAATCAAATTAAAACCAATCCACTAAATCTCTTTGGTTTGGAGACAGACCATCTTCATCTTTCTCCATACTATTTGAAGATGAAATGATATTTTTCCTTATCAATCATATCGAAGAGTAAAGTATCAAAATCTATTTAGCAAAACAAAGCTTCAGGCTTCCACCTGGACGCCTCCCCACTTCTCTCTTTTGCTGCTTTTAAATTATATATGTGTATTCCATAACAAATTCCTCCAATGGTAAATCCACCATCAAAAATTTATCTATAATAATTTTTGAAATTTAAAGAATGATTGAGTCAATAATGACATTGTTGCCTAGAAAACACAATGAGAGCATCATGGTAGCATACAGGAACAAAATCATCTTTAAAAAATACAAAAAAATGATTCAAAAAGTTATAATAAGAAGGGGGTATAGTTTGCAAATAGAAGTTGTTCAAAGAGAGGAGGCTAGAATCCTTTCAGACCAAGATAATTTAGACGAAACTTTACCAAAACAGAAATCCTTCTTTGATTTTAGTGAATAAATATCAAAATTGGACTCAACCTTTGAAGAAGAGGATTTGACAAAAGCCTTTTCGGTTATAAGCATCTCTGAGTCAGCTGATTAAATCTCGAACGATTGTATCAATTTTTGAACAGTAAAATAACGTTTCGATGATTTTTTATTCTTTTAAACAATATCTAATCTTTTATTGTCTTCGGGAGCTTTGCTTGGAGTTTACGATTTTAAAGTTAATAAAAGAATAAATTAATTTTAGTTGTTCAAACTGTTGAGAAAGAAGTTTTGCACAAATTGTAGCTTCACAACAGTTGATTTGGGAAAAAAGGTATAATGCTTTCATTAACAAATAAGCGATTGTTTCAAATAATTTTTATATACTAATAAATGATTAGTAACTATATAATTAATTTGATTAGAAAATTAACTCTAAATCGCTTAAGCCCCCTAAACGCAGCATTAATTATTCGCTGATTCCTTATTTAAAATTAGGAAAATACCCATTTATTTATGTATGAATTTAAAACAAGAAAGAATCGCGTACGCTTCAAAATAAATGAAGAACATATCGAAAGATAATTATTCTCGAATTTTTATTTTTAGTTTAGGATTTTTTATTATTTTTTATTTGATTTTTTGATGATTATGGTCGTCAATTCATTTTAAATATACAACACAAGTATGAACAGTGCTGCTTCAGTTTGCAAAAACGAGATCCTAAAATTTATCTCGTAGACAACTGCAAGAATCTAAGATTAGTACAACCAAATCATCTTCAAATTGGACAAAATTATATTGCAACCATCAGCCATCAGTCATCAAAAAATGAAGTGGTGAGCATCACAACATCGCAATAGTGAACAAAAATGCTTCAACTGGACATTACAACAAATGAAGTTAGCATCTTTGGGGATAAAACCCACCCAATCGATAGTATCATACCAAAATTAAAAAAATAAATAAAGGGAATTTTAGAAACACCTCGTTATGGAAGGTCCAAAAGCAATCTTAATCAAAAGGAGGAGACTAGCAGTAGGTCAAAGAAAAATAACACAAGACTCGAATCTTGAGAGGCGAAGAGATAAATAGCAATAATTGAAAGTTGCAATTAATTAATCGTCATACAAAAATGGGAGAAACAAACATCAAATCTCCTGAAACTGAAAATGCAATTCCTTAACGCCCTTATATATTCCTATTAAGGTCAATTGATCCAAATTTATAAAATAAAATAGCATGAAGCTCGATTGCATATAAACTGAATTCTGATATTCGATATGTTGAATATTACCTCTAATGGTGATTTGAACATTATATCGATCCTTTCTGTTTATCTAAAAGTCATACTGAATCGAAATTAGAGTAGATTGCTATCAGTTCTCCTTTCTGTCCTTCAAGGAACGACAATATTGGGGTGACAAAATTTTTGCTGATGATTACCAAATTTTTTCTATTTTTGCTTTCGATCAGAAAATAAATTATTTAAATTATTATTCTATAGATATTTTTCGACGGTTACCAAACTCAGAAAAGCGAATCACATCGTTGCTGAGCTCCTTTTGCGATCACCCTCCTTCCTTTAAAAAACCATGTTGCCTCCACCATATAAATTTATGAGATTATCCTTTCAATCGCCTGTCTTGGTGCACATGCAAATAAAATATAATGGAAAAATCGGTTTGCTTCATGTTTTTTATTTAATACAATTAAAACAGCTTTGAATTCTTCTAGTTTTGGAAATGGGAATCTTTTATCAATTTATTTGCAGTTTATGTTTACAGGACTAATCTGAGGAATGCCTCATGTATGTCGTCCCAAACGAAACGGAAACATATATAAACGATATTTTAGGCAAGTTGACAACCGAGGTCATCTTTATTGAAGCTGTTTGGAGGTTCAGGACTCCTTTCTCCATTAAATAAATTGAAGATTTAAACATCAAAAAATATTTGAGTCATTTAAAAAAGCTGCTTGTTGTTGTTAACCACGGACGTGATTTCTCCTCCATTTTAACACTTCTTATTTCTCTATCAGGGCATTTCAAAACAAGAGTCAGCTGGGCTCGCAAATGGGGACTTATTGAATCTATACTATAATCTTTTTAATTAGGGAGAACGAGAAATGAGGGCATATCTTCCACGGAAACACAATGCAAGCATCATGCTTTCCTTCGGGAGGAGGCTGGTTTGTGAAGACCCAAAAGAGGTGAAACAACAAAATATCAAGAAGGGGCGTCTTTCAAGAGTTAAGATAGAAAGTCGTCAGTAAGAATTTAAAGCCATACTAACTTCAGGGGAGGATGACTCAATCAAGGGGTTGTCCAATATGGTGATCGGCTTTCACATAAGCTAAAAATTATCAGAATTCGACGAATTCTTCGGAGAATAGGACTTTGCCTCAATTTCAGCCTTGAGGATATCGGAGGCAACTGAGGAATCTTGGAAAAGCTGCCTCGATTCCTGAGCAGCTCCATACTAAAGTTTTTCATGATTTTTTCAGAATTTCTAAATTAATTTTTGAGTTTTTATGGAGTGTATTTTTAAATTTCGAAAGAATAACTAATATTTAATCATCCAAATATTGATACAGTCCACGAGAAGAAAACCAGGAAAGGAAGATGTGAGGGAGAGTCCCAATTCACTGAAGAACCATCGTTAAAGGTTGTTTCTGATTCTGCATATAGAATTCTATTATTTTAAATAAGAATATATTTACCTTAATTTGAAAGCAAACAAGCCTGCAATGCTTGGCCAGCGAGTAAATCTCTGAAATTATTCTTGTATTTTCTTCTCAAAAATTAAACATTACTTTTGTTTATAATGAGAAGAGAAAGCTCGGATTAAGAGCAGAAAGAAAAAATATCCAATATGAATTTGTTTGAAATTAAAGTTGAGATTTTTATATTATTCGAGTAATGTATTCATTCAGAGAATTTACTATCAATAAAAGTTATAAAACAGGAGGAGCTGCACCACTTCTTTTAGAGAGATAAAAGACCTCAGAGGTGATACCCTCAAAGTCTATCCGTGACTCATCTGTAATGGCTTGCGCCGGTTGAAGTAAATCTGCCTATAAATTGGGCACGGTAGGTCTCGGTCAGCTAAAAAGGAGATAAAAACACTATCTTGCTATCGCCAGTTCACCTCCTGGCTCCAAAAATGAGAAGGTGAGCTTGACAATATCGTAAAAATGGTAAAAAATGAATAAAAATGAATTGGGTGGAAGTTTAGGTTGATCAAATATTGGTGAGAAGTAATCACCCTCAGCAATATAACTCACTCAATCGATAGTGTCAGGAGAAGTCATGAACAATTCCAAAGGGAATCTCCAAGACAGTCTGTTGGGGAAATCCAAAAACAATCTTAAGTAAAAGCAGGAGATCGGCAGATCGAACCCAAAACGATAAAAAGCTCAAATCCAGAGAAAGGGGAGAGGCAAGCGTCAAATATATTGAAATCGCAATTAATTGATAGTCAGATATTGCCTTATAAGGTCAACTGGTTCAATTTTTTAAAATAATATTTCTGGTATCTCCCTTATAAAATTTAATTATGAATGATATTTGTTCTTTCGACTCGGAAGGTTCTCTGATAATCATCATCATCTCTTTCTGCTTATTAGCAAACTGAAAATACATTATGATTATAGCGAATAGCTGTCAATTCTCGTTTTTATCTTCAGAAAATACCGATGTTCTGAACAGGATATTTTTAGCTCGTTTCTCCACTTTTTTCATTTTTTCATCGATCAGAAAATAAATTATTTAAATTATTATTCTTAAGATATGTTTCGACGGTTACCAGAACCAAATAGCCCAGCTGTATCTCGATTGACTACCTTTTACCATCCACTTCTTTGGATTAAAAAATAGTGCCTCCTTAACCATATAAATTTATGTGATTACTTATTCACTCGTTTGTATGGCTATGCAAGTGCAATAAAAAATTCAAAAATCATTTGCTAGTGAGCTTGCCTCAGCGACTGTCAAGATTGTTTTATATTCCTCTAATTTTGCAAATGGGAGAGTTTTATTGATTTAATTGCATGTTTTCATGAAAAGAAAGAATTCACATGCTTCGCTGACCTGTGCCAACTTCAAAAGAAATCAAAACATATCATAAAATATTATTTTATTGGAGGTCTGTCAGATACATCTTTTTTGAGGTATTTGGAAGTGAAGGTGCTATTTTCTGCATCAAAACGAATTGGATATTTAAACAATCCAAATTGTTTGAGTCAGTTCAGCATGTTGTTTGTGGCTGAGCATCCTTTTCTACTCTATTTTAACACTCCTCAGTTCTCTTTGAAGGCATTTCAAAGCAAGAGTCGGCTCGGCTCACAAATGGGACTTATTGAATCTATAACTATAATCATTTTTTAATTAGGAAAAAGAGAAAAATGAGGGCATATCTTCCACGAAAACACAATTCAAGTATCATGCTTTCCTTCGGGAGAAGGCTGGTCTGCGAGGACCCAAAAGAGAAGAAAGAAAAAAATATCATTCAGAGGGGTCTTTTAAGAGTTAAAATAGAAAGCCATCAGTAAGGTAAAAGGGTTGAACTGGCTCAAGGAGAAGATGATTCAGGCAAGAATTTCTAGAATCTGGTGGACATCTTTAAGATAAATGAAAAAATATTCTAATTCGATGATTAATTCGGAGAATAGGACTTCGCCTCAATTTCGGCCTTAAGAATATCAGAATCGACTGAAGAATCTTGGAAAAGCAATCTCGATTCTTGAGTGAGTCCTTCCTGCAGTTTTCCTTGATTTTAAGCGATAATTTATCTTTATTCCCTTCCTTTTATTGACAATATTTTAAAAATCACCAAAGAATTCAATAATATTTAATTATCCAAACATTGGCAAATAATCGATAGAAACGGAAATGTGGAAGAATGACGTGGGGGACAGACAGTACCTTTTGAAAAATGAATAGTCTAGGAGTTGCTACTGATACTGCTGATCCTGAATTCTATCAATTTTTAATATGAATATAATTTATTGCTAATTATTAATTCAAATTATTCGAAAATAGTTCAATCAATGAACAACGTCCGAAATCGTCCTCTCATGTCTTCTCAAAAAATTATAAAAATTTATACATGAGAAAGGATGTGGAAACCTATATAGGAAGAGGATTATATTGAACTGTAATTTGTTTGGAACTGATGTTTCATTTTTTGGATTATTGGACTATGATTGCTTTTGTAATCAATAAATTTATAAACCAAAATATGGGCTCTGCAGCTTCAGTCAGCGAAAAGGAAGAAGTTAAAGTTCAACCGGCGAATAATGTGCAATAAAATGTGAATGGGGGAAGTAAATCTCCTACGGAATTGAACACAAAATAAGAATCTAAGGCAGTCAATGGTGACGATAAAAGAACCATACCGCAACCGTCAGGTTACAAAAATGAGAAGACAAGTACGGCAACATCACAAGAGTGGGAGAAAATGAATAAGAATGCTTCGGGTGGAAGTTTAGGCAAATCTAGTCGCAAAATAAAATCATCGACTTCAGCAATAAAACCCACCAAATTGATGTTACTAAAGGAAGCTATGGGTAATTTCAAAGGGAATCTTAAAGACAGTTCGTTGGGGAAGTCCAAAGGGAATCCTAAGTAAAAAGAGGAGACTGGCAGATCGAAGGCCAAAACGACACAAGGCTCAAATCCTGAGAAAGGAGGAGAGATAAAAATCAAATACACTGAAAGTGCAATAAAGTAATAGCCCGAGACCAAATTCTAAAAGACCAAAAATAAATCAATGAAAAAAATGAAGAGCACTAAAAATAACAAAGAACTAACAGATCTCATCAGAATATATGGTCTATGATTGCAGGGTATGGGTATGATCTTTTTCGTAGTAAACTAAAATTTAATTAGATATTTATAAGATTGTTAAGATTTAACATCATTCGTCGGCAGTTCTGAGGTTGGTGATTTCAGAGAGAGAGATGCCCAAAACCTTGTGACCGTAGCCGGCACCGTCGAATCCAACTTGATAGAACTTGGCGGCTTTCCATAGAGTGTTGAGGTCTCCGAACCACTTGTGAACTTCGAGGTAGTGAAGGGTGACGTAGGTGATGACCTTCTTCTCAATGACTGATGTATCAGTTTTATCATCAATACCGTACTTAAGACCCAAAGCCTTAAGCTCAGCGTTTCCGTCGAGGCAGTCTTTCACACTTTGAGGAATCTGATCTCCGAAGCCTTTGATCAAACTAATAAGCTGGACGAGATCGGTGATTGATCCCTTGGCAGCCTTCTCCAAGACTTCTCCTGCAAAGACAACAATTTTGTGGGCAGTGGCATCATCGATGCAGGGGACGATGGTGGTGGGGTCGGCGAGTTTGTTCTGTTCAAAGAGTCCGTTAAGACCCTGTTGAATGGTTTCCTTATCTGAAATCTCTGGCATACTTTCACTTGCACCCAAAATTTTATGACCATAGCTAGCACCGTCAAATCCAGTTTGGTAGGCTTTTCCTGCTTTCCAGTTGTTGTTAAGATCTCCGAACCACTTGTGAACTTCTAGATAATGAAGAGTCACATAGGTAATAACTTTCTTCTCAATGGCTGATGTATCAGTTTTATCGTCAATGCCATATTTAAGACCCAAAGTCTTGAATTCAGCATTTCCGTCGAGACAATCCTTCACGCTTTGAGGAATCTGATCTCCAAAGCTTTTGATCAAGTTGACAAGTTGAACGAGGTCAGTAACTGATCCCTTAGCAGCCTTTTGCAAAACTTCTCCGATGAAGACAACAAGCTTATGTGCTGTGGCATCATCAATGCATGGAACAATGGTGGTGGGGTCAGCAAGCTTGTTTTCTTCAAAAAGTCCGTTAAGAGCTTGTTGAAGGATCTCTTTATCAGTTGCTTAAGGCATGGTGCTTGCTCCCAAAACCTTGTGACCGTAGCCGGCACCGTCGAATCCAACTTGATAGAACTTGGCGGCTTTCCATAGAGTGTTGAGGCTTCCGAACCATCCGTGAACTTCGAGGTAGTGGAGGGTGACGTAGGTGATGACTTTCTTTTCAATGACTGACGTGTCAGTGCTGTCGTCAATACCGTACTTAAGGCCTAGAGTCTTGAGTTCAGCGCTTCCGTCGAGGCAGTCAGACACACTTTTGGGAATCTGGTCTCCGAAGCCTTTGATCAAGCTGATGAGCTGGACGAGGTCGGTAATTGATCCCTTGGCAGCCTTCTCCAAGACTTCTCCTGCGAAAACAACAACCTTGTGGGCAGTGTCATCATCAAAGCATGAGACGATGGTGGTGGGGTCGGGCAGCTTGTTCTGTTCAAAGAGTCCGTTAAGACCCTGCTGTAAAATTTCTTTGTCAGTGAGTGCCTGTATCATGGCAACCAATAGGAGAACGATCAACAGCTTCCTCATATGGAGATTATTTATTAATTATAATTCGTTATCGCATCATCATGTTAAAATATCTTTTTTGTGGGGTCATCACAGGGAGGAGTGGGAAGAGTTGAGGATTTAGGTAGGGCTGAATGATCATGGTGAGGATGACAACTCGGATGTTATGATTTTATGAAGAGAGTTTTGGTGGAGATCCATTGTTGAGAAAAAGATATTTTTGAGAAAATCGATAAAATTAGAGATGATCAAATTATGATATTTTTAAAATAGGGAATGAGCATTTGAGCAGAATGAGGGTGAAATGATAAAACTATCGATCAGCTCTATAAATGAAAAATACTCATATCAAGAAGGAGGCTTGCAGTTTGTTTGATTATCTAACGAATATTATAAATCTACAACATTTCCAAGCTATGGGGTTGTTTGCTGAACGGAACTAACAATAGAGCTCCGATAGGAAGTAAAGATATATGCGTTTTTCATCGATAAAAAATCCTATCATTCTCCTCTGCAAAGTTACTTCCTCTAAGAGGTGTTTTTCCATAAATTCTACTAAACTTAACAAATTGTAATTATTTGGATGTCCTTCTGATACTTAATTTGTAAACTATAATTTAATAAGCATGAGCTATCAAATCATCACTACAATCTCTATGACTTAGGCTTGAACACGTGAAGAATTCTTATGCCAAGCACCCGAGCGATGTGCTGCGATACGCTGACCACGAAGACAGAATATTCTATCACCACAAAAGCAGCCACTCCATACACGACAAGATAGGAATTTAGATGTTTCTGACCCCACAAGATATACGCTGCATCAATGCATTATTACCTGAGAAAGTCAAGGTGAACACCAGGACTGAAGGCTGAAATTGCTGAAATTTCATTTGAGTCACCGAGCATAAAAGGGTGTAGGAGATGGTGCGAGCCATAGTGAAGCCCATTGCGACAATAATTCCTGGAAGATGGTTATCGCACAGTTACGTCCGTGTTACGATTAAGAAAACGGTGAAGCTGAGAGCTGCGAGATGGAGAAGATCCAGAAGTGCTCGTCCGATATTTTTAAAGTTATGTCCTGCCTGATAAATAATCGAGTATATTTGAACTACGTGACTAAATTTTTACCCATACCCATTCCAATTATACTCCTGGCAAAGAGGTCATTTAAGAGCCAGGTTGATCCGAACAGATGTACGGGCGTCAGCCACATTTTTTGCCCGAGCACAGAGGTCACGATGGCGCACATCCAAACAACAGGGATGCCGTCGTCGACTGCGTTGAATTTTCCTAAAATCATGAGGCCATCGGAATAATATTGGCACCAGGCTGAAATGTAGAAGCTAAATGAAACTCCAATTGTAAATATCGTTAAAACCATTTCGAAGTTATCGTAGCAGAGGACTCGGCAGAGACCGACTGAAAGGAAGAGAAGACCGAGGGCATCACAACCATGATCCATTATCATGCCGAGTGGAGTGGAGTTATGTAGTTTACGAGCCTGTTTGCCATCGACATTGTCCAGGGTTTGGTAGATGAATACTGATAGACCATATAGAAAGAGGGCCCAAGAAGGCGCTGGTTTGTTAAAGGGTGTAAAGCTCGCGAGTATAATTGTGCCAATAACATGGGTGAAAAAGCCAATCAGGGTGATGGTATTGGGAGCCCAAGTATCGGGGATGACCAAGAGCACCTTCTCAGCAAGATGTGACCAGATATATTTATACGAGATGGAGAGGTCTCCACCTTTGTACTTGAACTGCCTGATGGCTTCCTCTCCCTCTTTAGTGATGTAATTCATCCCGCAATTGTTAATTAGCGAATATAAATAAGTTGAATCTGACAGAATTGATTCCCAATAAATAGTATTCCCTCCACTTCAGACTCTACAAATATGAAAGCTAAATATTTTTGGCTTGCTCCATAGCACTTAATAAAATATTCAATAATGTAATGCTATTCCGCTATCATACAAATGATTAGAAGAAATAATATTAGCGTCATACTGTTTTTGGTTCTGCTCAGCCAAAGCGCAGCCCAATCAACTCAGGATATGCAGGAATGTTCTTGCCTAAACGGGGGGGAGTGTTCCGGCTCTGCCTCTTAAGGCTACTGCGTCTGTGGTAGCAACTACATCGATAAGTAATGTCAAACAAAAGCTTATGAACTTGATTAAAATGAAGCAGTAGTCAACCTCACCGAGGAGTTCTCTTATTACTACTTAAATTTCACCCGTTCGACATATTACTTTGTCCAGTTTATCTTCTGCCCTGCCAGCTTTGCACAAAATACCGTTTTTGAGATTTATATGGAAATTTAGGGGAAGGATGGAAGTCTCGAGGCTAACCCCGAAAAGGTGCATGATTTCACCCCATAAACTGGCCAATGTCGTACTGTAAAATTTATATTCTTGGTTGCTACGATTAAGTATAACGGAGAGTACGCTAAACTTATTTTGCGTCTCAAATCGACTACTCAAACAACGAGTACCATCAACCCCACTATGCAAACTATTTCTCCCAACTAGCAAGAAAGGACATTGACGATATAATCTAAGAATGAGCTAAAAGTCAGCGTTATCAAATATGAATTCTATCAGATGTAGAGCTTTCAGTTGGGCAAATTCCTCTTCATTACAACCTCAATAAGCGGTTTTATCTTTATCCTCGCTTTTCTGATTGGTAGAAGAATCCTTAGGGACCGCTTGAGTCGCCGTCGCTTGCGTACTCATGAAGTTTAGGTTGATAATGACATCTCCCACTTCGACGCCATAATGCCAGTTTTTCAATTCAAAGCCAATGAGAATTTCGAAGAGGAGAATGACTGCATGATTTGTCTTGTCAGCGTTAAAGATTTAGAGGTGAGACTAACTCCATGCAGGCATTACTTCCATCAAGAGTGCATCGATCGGTGGGGAAAGAAGAAGCTGATTTGTCCAGCCTGTCGATCCACGCTCTGCCAACAGAATTAAACTCCAAAGACTGGCGTGGATGTCAACATTCCTGCTTGATCGATGAATACACTACAGTTTATTTGTAAATCGATGAGCTAATTTATTAATAATAATACCAATGGTATTTTTCAAGGGGAGTTAACCTGCATATTGATGATACTGGCTCATATACTTTATACGTTAAAATCAAATAGGCAAATACGAATCCATTCCACCGGAAATATATATCAGCACAATCAGATAAAAATAAAGGATATCCTGTCATCACGATTGCAAGATGTTCTGCAGGAATATCGGCAGATTTCGCATCTCCTTGAAGGCCTTTTCGATGTCTTGCGGGTAGATGGAGCAGATGATGTCGCAGTTCCATACTGACTCCTCCTTATTATCGAGCTCAATCAGTTTTAGCTATTATAACTTTAACACAGCCCTTTCCAACACCTTTTTGGAGTACATGAACGAACTGCCCGCGTGTTACGACACCACGTGTCTTTGCTTAAACTACAGGTAGATTTCGTAGACCGTCTTAAAGCGATAGGGAGTGCGCTCGTGGATAGCCATGTAGTGGATGATGGCCATCACAATATACTCTGGGAAGGTGCAGGCTGCATAAATTAATACTTACTCTTAAGCAACATCTTCGGCATGAACGGGAAAACCACTTCAAAACTGTTCTCGAGTTTATGTGCAAGCTCACTCCTGAGTTAGTTTTACTTCATATTGACGATCACCTTTCCCGAAGCAAAGCTGCCAAAGACCATCTTCATCGCATTGAGGTAGTAGACGATGTCCTTATAGGCAAATTACTGATTATTTCGAAGCACCTACTCTATCTTCTTATTTTATCGCATCGCGCGATGCACCTTCTAAAATATACACATAGCCACTCCCTTTTTTTTGCCGCACTATTTCTACTCTTCACAGAGGCACTACACTCTTCGAATCAGAAGCTTTATTAATGATTCTAGCGTTGGTCGTAAAACCGTTAGATGTTTGGCGGCTAATCGGCTCCTCACTCTTTTTTCGAAGCGATCTACGAAGTAGATGAGTCTTGTCGTAAAGACTAGTCCCACATACTCTTTGATATCCGTCGCGATCCACTCCAAAAGATTATACAGCAGAATTTGTTTGCGAAATTCCACCAATCTTTCCGCGTTTCTAATGAGGAGCACTAAGTGCCTGCCAGCCTGCCGAATGACTTCATTAAGTTCACTAAATTTGATGTTTTCACTTGCGATGGCGCGTTTATCCAAGTTTGGTACTCCTAACTTCTCTCCCACTTCCCTCGTTAATTTTTGAATGAACTGGATGTCAGTGCGATAGAGAGAGCAGTCGATCGTTGCAATTACAGTCTTTTCTCCATCGTTTCGCAGCGCCCAATACACCAGCGAAGTTTTACCTGACTGGGCTGGTCCATTGATGATGTAGGTATCGCCGACTATTTTCTCGTCTACTTTGTTGTAGGCCTCTCCCAGGCTGACCATCCACTCCTTATTCTTATAGACTTCATTGTAAGCATCGACAAGTCTTATAATTGCAGCCTATCCTTCCTCCTCCTCTTGCAGATGTTTGGACTCGTGCTTATGGTTAGACGACAGTTGATGTGACTCCTCGTACCGTTCTGAGTCAGTGTCGATGTTATCTCGATGCATATTATTGCCGCTCTAAACTATTATTATCTAACTGTTAGGACATTTATGGTTTATGCGCATTTCACTGTGACGCTGTTTAGTTTTGCAAAGACTGACTGCTGTGGAATCTTAGTTTTAATTGTGGGGGATATTAATATTATGTTTTCTACTCGCAGAATTGCGCAGACCACTCTCATCGCTGGGTCACGAATGTACTGTAGTAATAACTCTGGGAGTTATTTGCCCAAGTATGCCGAGCGACCCTACACTCCTACCCAGTTCTTAGCCATGTCAATGGACTACATTAAGAAGCAGGATAATTCCCTCGATCTCTAACATTTATTGCATGGGATTCAGTTGATGCATAGTAGCATCACTCCTTTCAGTTACGACCTCTACCAATGGACATGTGGTCGTTTGATATAAAACCAATAAAAGTTGCGAAAGGACGAGATATTACTTATGTTGCGTATGGGCTTAGAGTATAAGATTAGAATCGAACCATTTCTGGAGCATATGGAGAATGAACTGCATCTGCGAATACATAGAGATTATCATGAATACCTCGAAGAGTACGATCAGAAAATTCAGGGAGAGTTGAAGGCCATGTACGCTCAATTGTAAGCCAAAAGCAAGGACTATTTCAATATCCTGAAAGAAACTGGTGAAATTAATGAGCAATAACAACATACACCATTTTAGGATGAAGTTTAAGACAAAGAGCAAGAGATAGATAAAGAATAGTAAGGGTAATTGAAATAGCATCAGAAATGGGTGGTCCAGATGAGTCAAAGACTGACCAAGAAATCAAAGGGGCAAAAGGAGATACTGTTCGATGATCTGTTGGAAATAAGCGAGTTGCTTCGACAAAACGGTTCAAAGAATCTTGGGTTTGTCCAGTACCTGCTGGAATTGCTGACAGTCAAATTTGAGTAAGTCGAATCTGTTTCTGCTCCCAATATGTTGCAGTACATTAAATTCATAACATTCGCATGCCAAACCTTGATGGAGGAGTACCACGCCAACAAGCGATTGTATACTGCTCGTTCAATCAAAAGAATATTGTACAGTTATCATAATGCAGCAAGTATCAAACGTTTTATTACCAGCAGCATCAACTTCAGCTGGAGCAAAATGCAGAGAGGATGACCAATGAACAACTCGAGGAATTGGTAGACGTCTATAGTCTGTTCCCCATTAAAAGAAGAGAGATCCGGAGAAAGATTGGAGGGGTTATTTGCGGTGAGATAAAGAAGCGGGGAATAGTCGACAGGCAGAGTGTTGTGCTTAAATTGATTGACATTAATAGAAAAGACGAGAAGATGAAACGAACTTATAGAGATCTACTGGGCATTCCACAACCTTATATTTAGTAAAACCCAGCCAAATAAATCCCCCCGTCTGAATCAGATGCTGTAGAATCCCCTGCAAAATAGGAATAATCCCAAAGTACATGATCACTTCATATCATACTCTTTGTCATATTATCCCTGTTTTTAAAAAGGAAAGCCTAATAATATAACTCAATGAGTTTCAATCAATCCCAACGCATGGAACCAATCACCAATTCCGTCTTATCTGGTTGTTCCCAATTAGCTGAGATTAATACTTGCCATGCTTGACTTTATGCAAACATAAATATCACTTCTGCCTGCTCTCCATCTTGAGAGCTATTGCTCTGCATAGCCATTCGATGCCTTCTTGCACACCCTTGCCCGTTGAGCCTGAACAACTGATTATCTGGTACTCCCTTTTTAATGATTTGAGCTCCATCAACTCCTGCACCTCCTCCAGCGGACACGCTCCCTTAACATCACTCTTGTTGGCATAAAAAAGAAAAGGTATTTCGTGCGAGATTGTCCTGTTCTCCAGAATCATGTCCAGTTCACTTCGTGCTACTCGCAGACGCATCCTGTCGCTACTATCAACCACAAAGATAATTCCCTCTATACGTTCGTTATCCTCATTGCCCACTGCGTTTGTTTGCCACAGATCGCGGTACTTACTTTCTCCTGACATGTCCAATACTTCGAAATCTACCCCGCATCGTGAAAAAGTATCCTTCTTGAACCCAATGGTCGGAGTGATGCCGTTCGCTGAGAAATCTGGATCGATAATCCGAGCGAGGATGGTAGATTTTCCGGCGTTATCAAGTCCGATAAGTAGGAGTCGAGCGCTGGAGTTTCCCATATAGTTACAAATATAAATCAACTGATGCTATAAATAATTGAGCGGAATTAATAGAATTAAAGATCTAAACTCTTCTCACGAGCCAGTTCTATTAAAATTTATCTTGCATCTACAACAGAACTATTTGAAATGAGGAAGGGGCATAAGAACAAGGAACAATTTGCAAGGAAAATGCTATTTGAAGGGTATTTTGGAGTGAATTCATAGGGTTAATAGCCTCCAGGCCAATTATAAAAAAGTTTAATTTGAATCATGCAGCAACGAAGACAAAGCAAATCTCCCTCCTTTATAAAATGCAAGCGTGTGCCCTCCCCATCCAAACGCATGCCATGCACTCTCTGTAAGTTATCCGTCCTCACCACTCTACACCTACAGCGGTCACTTTATCGCAAGTACTCTTCCTCGCAAAACCACCATTACCTCACCCATTTCAACTCAATCCAGCAAAAGCTATAGCTGTCCACCTCCACAGCAGATGAATAGGTCGAGTAGTACCTCGGAAGATACCACCGTGGTAGCAGTCGGAGGGTACTTTTCACCAAAATAAAATAGACCTATAAAATATATAGGGAAATGCCGAGAATATTTCACTCCCTCTTCAAAAATTTGCTAGACAAGTGTCATCATCGCAAAAGATTACTGGAATACTATAAAATAGCCAAGGGGATGGGACTCCGACTGGATAGTGTTGATTTCAGCTCGTTTTTGTTGAGCATTCATTTCGCAGAGGAGGGATGCAATAACTTTAAGAGAGTTTTAGAGGAAAGCTGGACCCAAGCTTGAAAAATGGACAACTGTTTGAACCACATTGCTAATGATGATATATAGTCAGTCTTATTACTAGTGATGCGTAATGATCAAGAAGGATAATTATAATCCAACCAAATATTCAGTACCTATCCGTTCTGTACTTGGAGGTATAGACGTACTCACTCTTATGATAAGAACCATCGTATTTTTGAGAGGGGTAGCCATAGTTTGGCAGATACTCGCGTCCTTTCGAATAAGTGCTGTGACCACTCATAGACCGGTTCAATTAGGGGTAGTCTTCGCTCTTATCCCGATTAAATCCTCGGTTCTCGTACTCTCGATTATAGTAGCAGGCTTTGCCATTGTTCTTAAAGATTTCATCGAGTTTAGTCTTGTAATCTGTTCTGATGCTGCCTTCCCTTTTGTCATGATTCAGATCGCTGTTTTTGTTATTCCAATCGCTGATAAGGCTTTATATGTTGGTGGTGTCATCAATCTGGCTTAGGAGGTCATCAGCCCCAACAAGTGCGCATGCTTAGAGATAGGGAAGTTTATAGTTGTTGCGAGCGTTTGGGTTTGTCTCCTGCGAATAGGCCATGCGATAGTCGTAGATGGCTTCGATCATGGGCCTAATCATTTCTATATTATTGTAAACAGATTTATGACTGCAAGAATATCTGAAGAGCATCTACATTAATAAGAATTAAGGATATCGACCAACTATTCTAAGTGTCCATTCGAATGAATGAAGAAATGGAAAATTTCCCTTTTAGTTAAGATATCATCTATACATTTTAAGCAACTAATTATAATTAACTATTGGCAATAGATCATCCACAATGATGCACAATTACTACTCCCCGAAACTAGTCAGCAACAAGTCCAATAGAAATCAAGTCAGTTTGGGGTAGATGTTTTACCCGCTCTCATTTAAACGCACTTGAGTCTCTTCCGCACTCTCGCCTGTCTATTCTTTTTCCGCTGGAGCTGGCTTCTCCTCTGTCTTCTTGTCTTCAGCCAGAGTATTGTCTGTCTTCTTATCCTCTCCAGTAAATGTTTTAATCACCTAGTCTCCGTATTTCTTGGTAATCAATTTCTTGCTCTGCTCTCCCAATTCCCTCGTCACTTCAGTTCCTCCCTTGACGAACCCACCGAATGCTTCCCCAATGGCCTTGCCAGAAACCTACGCCAACTCTACAGTAAACAATCATTTACCCTTAGCATATTTTACATTCTCGTTTTGAGAAGTATCGATCTTGTCCTTAATTCCCTGAGTATACTCCTTCGTTTTTTCAACGACAGGATCCAAGTATTTAGAGACATACTACGAACTGACAAGCAAAAAGTTAGAAGTTCCAGTTTTAAGCTTTTACCATTTCTATTTGGTTTCCGGTGCGATGTGAGTCGGTTCACCTTGGTCAATTTTTGTGTTAAGGTAATTTCCAACTTTATTCACTCCCAAAGTAAGATATTCTCCCATGGTCGCGAAGGCAGAGCTCAGCAACTTGCCTGAAGCTGTTATCACTTTCTTAATGGTGTCCGGGTAGTAAATTTGTTCCTTTTCCATTTAGGGGTAGTTCTCTTAGATGACCTTCCGGATGTCAGGTCTCTCCATAGCGGTGCTATAGTCAATCAGTTTGGCGGCATTTGACAAAATTTCATCAAGATTATGAATTTCTGGCGCATCAGCAAGTAGGGAGATAGCACTGAGTCCATTCTAGAAATGAGGAAAGACATAAGCTACAGTGTCTTGGTATGGCACTTTAATGAAGAA
>Ga0302280_1001714_pt1 | contig 17690 bp, 17 predicted proteins | sample III_Fen_E1_1_FD_198771 | JGI IMG/M metagenome (GOLD analysis project Ga0302280, IMG submission 198771) | Peat permafrost microbial communities from Stordalen Mire near Abisko, Sweden - III_Fen_E1_1 | ecosystem: Environmental > Terrestrial > Soil > Wetlands > Permafrost | place: Sweden: Abisko... | reverse complement strand
AATTTGTCTATCCTAACTAACAAATTCATGTAAATTCTATGGAAGAATGTAAGGAATTCATGTAAATTCTATGGAAGAATGTAAGGAATTCATGTAAATTCTATGGAAGAATGTAAGGAATTCATGTAAATTCTATGGAAGAATGTAAGAAAATTCAAGGAAAGAATATAAAGATTTACATGAATTTGTCTATACTATCTAACAAATTCATGTAAATTAAGTATAAGAATGTAAGAATTTAAGGGAAGAATGTAAGGAATTCATGTAAATTAAGTATAACAATTTCGAGATTTAAGGGAAGAATGTAAGGAATTCATGTAAATTAAGTATAACAATTTCAAGATTTAAGGGAAGAATGTAAGGAATTTACATGAATTTGTTAGTTAGGATAGACAAATTAATATAAATTCAAGGAAAGAATGTAAGGAATTCATGTAAATTATATGGAAGAATATAAAGATTTAAGGGAAGAATGTAAAGATTTACATGAATTTGTTAGTTAGGATAGACAAATTCATGTAAATCTAAGGAAAGAATGTAAGAATTTAGTGTAAATTAAGTATAAGAATATAAGAATTTAGTGTAAATTAAGTATAAGAATGTAGGGATTTAAGGGAAGAATGTAGAGATTTACATGAATTTGTTAGTTAGGATAGACAAATTCATGTAAATTAAGTATAAGAATGTAGATATTTAAGGGAAGAATTCAAAGAAATATCGGATAGAAAAATTCAATGAACGAATGTAAGAAATTTATATAAATACGGCGTGAGAATCTAAGAAATTTATATAAATTTGTTAGTTAGGATAGACAAATTTAAGTAAGACATTCTTTACATTCTTATACTTAATTTACATGAAATTCTTGCATTATATCTCTAAATTTACATTAAATTGTTAGTTATGATAGTTAGACTCCTTAGATTCTATACCTAAATTTACATGAATTCCTTACATTCTTACATACAATTAATATTAACCATATATCCTGTCTTATAAATTCATGTAAATCTTTGTATTCTTCCATTAAATTTACATGAATTTGTCTATCCTAACTAACAAATTCATGTAAATTCTTACATTCTTCCCTTAAATTCTTACATTCTCATACTTAATTTACATGAATTCCTTACATTCTTATACTTAATTTACATGAATTCCTTACATTCTTATACTTAATTTACATGAATTTGTCTATCCTAACTAACAAATTCATGTAAATCTTAACATTCTATATCTAAATTTACATGAATTCCTTACATTCTTATACATTCTTTCCTTGAATTTACATGAATTTGTTAGTTAGGATATACAAATTCATGTAAATCTTTACATTCTTTCCTTGAATTCTCTATATTATTCCATAGAATTTACATTCTTATACTTAATTTACATGAATTCCCTACATTCTTATACTTAATTTACATGAATTTGTATATACTATCTAACAAATTCATGTAAATATTTACATTCTTATACTTAATTTACATGAATTTGTATATACTATCTAACAAATTCATGTAAATATTTACATTCTTATACATTTTTTCCTTGAATTTGTATATACTATCTAACAAATTCATGTAAATATTTACATTCTTATACATTTTTTCCTTGAATTTGTCTATACTATCTAACAAATTCATGTAAATCTTTAAATTCTTATACATTCTTATACTTAATTTACATGAATTCCTTACATTCTTATACTTAATTTACATGAATTTGTCTATACTATCTAACAAATTCATGTAAATCCCCATATTCTTATAGTTAAATTTATAGATATAACAAATTCATGTAAATTTCTTACATGATTATATCTATAAATTTACATGAATTTGCCTATTATACAATATATGGCAAATTCATGTAAATTTAATACATTAGAGATCATCATACTCAATGTCATCATTCTCAGGAACATTAGATGCTTGTACATAATTTGTAGAAGTTCTTTCATGGAAATTATTTTTATGTTCACAAGATAATGTTAAAATCCATGATGGAAGTTGGTCCTGATGGATATTATAAATTGGTTTACATCCTAATCTTAATAACAATGCATCTGTGTTATATTTAGCGAATAGAATCATTTCTTCCTTTCTTAGATCAGAGAAGTCAGTTCCATCCTTACCTATAAGTTCTTCATGTGTTGCAGATGAAATTGGAAGGAACATTTCTTCAATATAGTTGAAGAGCAGACATGTAAACTCTTCTACAATTTCTCTGATCTTTCCCTTATCAATATTAGTCCTATTAATGAGAATAACTGCTACATCTAAATGTAGTGATTCATCACGACTAATATCCTTATTAGCATCTACCATAACTTGCATCTTATTCTTAATTCTCATATAGAAGATAGGAATGAATGATACTGGGAATAGAAGACCTTCACCACATGCGAACGCAACTAAAACTTCCTCTCTTGGTCTTTCAGAGAAAGTCATTTCTTTCATCCAATTAGATATAGCAGAGATACATGGGATAGTATTAACAGCATTGAACAGTTCTCTTCTTCTCTTATCATCATGGATCAATGAATTAATGATAAGATTATATACAATAGTGTGTACTGCCTCTATACCACCTTGTGTAGAATACCATACTACCTCTTCTGGTTCTACTGCAGTAACCATTAATCTATAGCTGATATTGTTGATGATAATACCGTCACCACTTGCGAATTGAGCATTAATATAATCTAATACTCTTGATATTGGTCTAGGTAACATGTCATAATCTCTCTTATCATTCTCATATTTATGAATTGAAGGAACCCAAAATACATTGAGTTGTGTAATGATCTTTTCATACAATTCCATATCAGCAATGGGGAACATACATAATCTATTTCTATCTGTCCTTTTCTCCATCTGTGTAGAGATTTCTTTCATGATGCTTCCAATTCCATGTCCATGTACTGTGATATCTTGTGTCATTTAAGTGAAAAATACATCATCTCATCAATGTCAATTTTTTATCTTATATTTACATTAAGGAATTCTTCTGGAGCAACAGGATTCATGAACTCTATTCTATTTACATCTAATATATTGCCACTATTATCAGCATAATCTTTGTCATATATCTTATCTAAATATAATATTCCTGTTCTTATAAGTGCATCAGACATTTCTCTGATACATTCATCACCATTGACCATACTAATATATTCAGGTATAAACTTGATTCTAGTTGATCCATAAGACTTATACATGATCATATTATCTTTAATCCATCTAAATTCTTCATCATTACAGATAGTCATAAGCTTTGAGTTTAGTACATTCATTCTTCTGATATATAATCTAGATCTCATGTTAATTGTATCTTCAGTTCTATAAGGATATTCTTTACCATGTCCATTCCATCTCCTTGCATATAATCCTAGTTCTACTATACCTCTGAGGAATTTCTCAAATAGCTTATGACAAGTTATAAGTTCACACTGGACTATAATATTGTCATCATTCTCTTCAATGTAACGTTCCAACATATTAACTACTATTATTCTACCATGATGACCCATGAAATATTTGATATCATGAGCTAACTCTCTTGTTATTGGTCTTCCATTCATTCTCATACCATTAATGCAACATCCTTGTAATTCATCAATAGTATATAGTATATTCGAACATTTAAACAATATATCATCACGTGTTATAATATCCATACTTATACTTGTTTCCTGACCTATATATGAAGTCATATCTATTACCTTGTATAATCTTCCATTCCTCATATTCATAAGTAGATCTATTAATTCATGCTTACTATTATGCTTAGGTAATAGTCCATACTTTACTACAATCTCTACATCTGACATAGTATATTCTACAATATTGTTCCTTATATGATCAGGTCTATCTGTTAGATAGTTATTCAATCTTCCCATAAGATATCTATTATTGTACATATATGATAATTCTAAATAGTCATCATACCTCATTCCATAAGGAATAACAAGTCCTAATGATGTCCTTGCTTCACCTATACCTACTTGATTTCTCATTAAGAACCAATATGTATCCATATCTATCCATCCTAATGCATTAATAGTACAATCTCTATATTCATCCTCCGACATTATGGATCTTCTTATAATGACCTGTTCTATATCATCAAATGAACATCTTGTTGTCTCTATTACATACATTACATGCTTAACAAACTCTAAATCATATATATGATTTAAATGTGGTATATGATCCGCACTGTTACGATAGTATGATTTCAAGATACTTGACAAGTAACATTTCATGGTTATATTACCATTACCGCCATTCTGTGCTTTGTACAAGTGATATAGATCATGATATAGGTCTGTATGAAACACTTGTTTCAATAGAGAACATCCTAGTAATAGTATACCTGTAGATGACGATATGCTATCATTCTCGTCGTATAGGATATCAAGTAAACTAGTTCCCATTTCCCTCACCTTATATTCTGGATCTTCATGATCTAAAATATAAGATGTTAATCCAATATTCCATGGTATTATTTTCAACATTTAAAAATGGGATTCCATATTGGTACACATATTCCTCAATTTCGTTATCAACAATCTGAGCTTGATGAGATTATATTAAGAAATGTCCAAGATAAGAATACATACATGAAGATGTCTTCTAATTCAGGAATATCATACAGAAATATGTCATTCAACATACATGAAGAATGGAATAATGTTGCATCAATGACGTTAGATCAAAGACTCAATGAAAGTTATAAGAAAGGATGTGAATATGCATTGGAAGCTTCAAAGAAAGCTCTAGATGGATATCTTCTAGAAGATATAGATGAAGTTATATGTGGGTCATCTACATGCTTACATGCTCCTAGTTTAGATTCATATATAGCAATGAAACTAGGATTAAGGAAAGATGTAATGCTCACAAATATATCAATGAAAGGATGTGCTTCTGGTGGAATAGCTCTTAACATTGCAAATGACAAAGCTAAATTAGGAAAGAAATGTCTTGTTGTATTAGTTGATGTTCATTCATATCATATACCTTCTAATAAGACATCCGATACTATTGGAAGATTAATAGAACTACTTCTATTCTCGGACGGAGCATCTGCAATTGTAATAGATAAGCCTTTAGGTATATCTCATACAGTGTCTAACTTCAACTACTATTCTAATATGCAAATAGGATTCGAAGAAGATCATGTATTTGGAGTATTAGATAAGAATGTTCATAAAATCATGACAGAGTTATATAAGTCTTTGGGACTTAAATCCTTCCAGAATTATATAGTTCATCCTGGTGGTAGATCTATTCTTGATGAGATGGAGAGAAATATACCAAATGGAAATTTCACGGATAGTTATAATACTCTCAGATATCATGGTAATATGTCAGCTGCAACAGTATTATTTGTATTAGATGAAGCACAGAAACATGATAGATTGAAAGATTCCATTATTATAACATTTGGTCAAGGTGTTACATGTTCTTGTATGGAAGTCCTGTAATGGTAATGAAAGTCCTGTAATGGTAATTTACATTAAGAGAGTCGTAGTGATATCTCTTAATGTAAATTACTTCTAACTTGTTTTATTTATAGCAGCATTCCTAGCAGCTATTTGTTCAGGTGTTAATTGTACTGATTTTCCATTGATTTGTGCTGCATTTGCTAACGGAGGCCTAACATAAGTATTAGCATATAATACTGTCTGTGATGCATATGTACCTATAATAAAGCCTAACATTGCCAATGCTACTACTGCTATAACTACTATAGTTATAATAAGTGCAGTGTCTACCATGTTTTTAATGACAGGAGATATTAGAATCTCCTATGACAAATCCATATTTAAGACTGAACTCTGTATCTTTCCATTTAACTCTCATATCAGGCTCATTATAATACAATACATCACATCCTAATAATTCAAATGCCTTTGGATAATCTGGAGAACCATTAACATACCAGTATATTAGTTGATTATTCATATATGAAACTACCATTGAGTTATTGTTCTTGATCTTATTCTCCATCTCTATATATGATTCATATGGATCAGATGTTAGTATATAAAGTTTCATTCCCTTGTAAGAAGTGTGAAATGGTGTTAAATTATCTAACATTCCATCCTTCTGATCCTTAATGTCAAGGAGAATGAGTTCATGACCTATACTAGAATAATAATCTAGTCCATAAGTTTCTCCAACAGGAATAGGAACATATTCATCACTAATTGGAAGATATCGAATTCCATCCCATACATACATACCTCTATGTTTCATGAAGTCTAAATTAGTTATATGTACTATATCTGACACATTGTATTTTGGCATAGAGTACAATTTATCTAAGACATATGTATTCAACTGGTCCAATCTCATATCTGGAATATTATTTAGTGTGATGTCGTGTATTTGCATTTGTTTTTCCTAGTTTCATCTTCATATACATATCAATTGAATATACTTTCGGTTGATCACATATAACTACCATATACATGTATTTAGATCTATACTTCTTTAATGTCTCATATATGTTCTCACAATCTTCATCTAATATTTGATATGACTTACCTCCTAATATTTCTATATCTTTATATCTAACAGATACTTCTCCCTTTCCTTCTGGATCTGTTAGTTTCATCATATGATATACATCAGGTACTTCTAATGTATGAAGTAATATGACATGATCTTGGAATCTTCTGACAGGTTGCCATATTTCAGGGCGTAGCTTAACTGATTCTATGACTATCTCTCTAGTTCTATTAGTACATATTCTACGCTTAATAGGATCAAGTAAACGAGGAATTATTAACAATGTATCCATAGCTATATCATATCCTTCTAACACTTGACCAGTATTATAATATACTGTCATTACTCTTACATCTTCAACTGTTGCAATCTCTACGATAGGAATACCATTCTCATTCTTATCTACAGGAATATCTGTACTTAATGTAGTTCTTAGAAGATCAGACATATCAACTAGACCTTCTGGAACTTCCACTATATCTCCTCCTATATCGAACTTATACATTTCCACAGATATTTATATCCTATATTACATATCAGATGGATTTCCAATTATGAACACAACATTATAGGGTATAAATATGTGTGGAAATGTCTAATTGTACAGATATAACATCCTGTATAATAGTTGCGAATACAGTATTCCCATATTGGACAATTATAATGTCTACTATATTAAGTATGATTTTCACACTTGCCATAGGATTGTCTATAACCTATTTGAATGGCATCACTGTAAGCTTTCTCAGTGCAATGCCAACTGGTATTATATTTGCATTATTAGGTATTATTCTTGGTTCTTATGGAAAGAGTTCCTATGATAGTGATGTGTCTAATTTCTGTCATATATTCCCTATAGGATTATGCACAAGTAGTATAATGTATATGATATGGCCTCCATTATATTCTAAGATGATTGTTAAGAATGATAGACTCTCTAAATATTTAATGTTCCCTCTATCATGTGCAGTAGTTATATCTCTTTGGATATTAAGTACAGGAACTATAGCAGTTATTGTATATTATTCTAATATGTCTCAAGTGTCCATTATTGTATTAGGACTATCATTCGAATTAATTACATTGTACTTAAGTATACTTATATTCTTCATTCCAATTAAGAGAGGTAAGTCGAATGGTAAGTTTGATTGGACACTAATAGTTAAATGTATTATTGTTGGTATAGTTGTAGGAGTATGTGTTATATTGGATATATTTACTGTACCTATTGTAAGTGGTCTTGTAGGAGCATTTCCATCAGTGAAGATCATTGTACTTATACATGTATTCTATTCACATGACATAGAACTATTTACAAATCTATCATATCTGATGGCATTAGGCAATGTATCTGTAGGTGCATTTGTCCTATTCACATACTACTTCTCTATTATATCTCATCCATTTGTAGCAATTACAGCTGGACTTATAGTATGTATGTTAATATTTAATGTACCACTACTTCTATCTTACTCTAAATGGGGTAAAATAATAGAATGATCTAATAATATATCTATAATTTGGAGATATATTATTAGATCATACCTTATGTCATGACGACATTTCTTGCATAGTTAATTATGGATATTAATCTTCTTTCCGCCAGTCTGATATAGCCACTTAGCAACTTCAAGATGTCCATTAGTACATTTCCATATTGTACTAAATCTCTATTATAGAATTCCATAACACCATCTATCATTGGATTTCATGACTTCTTTTGCTAGATCTATATTTCTAACTAGTCCTACAAATCTCAAAGTCAGTCATGAACTCAGATATCCCTATATAACATTGTTTAATTAATGTATATTTGTTCTTCCAAATATACATTAATTTATTCATCACGCATTGATTCTCTCAGATTGATATTATCTTTGATATAATATAATGGATCTTGATGTGTCATACTCGACACTAAGAGTTGATTAACTTCTCTCATTGAAATAGAGTTACTCATGAAGAGTTTAATAAGCTTATTTTCATAAGGAACATATCCAAGAACAATGTTAATAGATCTTTTATATGCTTCGGTAGTATGATGATCAAAGTGAAATAACCTCCTCATACGAGTGTAAAATGCCTTAAATTCTTCTCCAACAATTCTACTGTTTGTAGTGAAGAATCTAAGAGATGGAGGCATTCTCTCGACACCATCAAGAGCATTGAGTAATGATGCCATTTGTTCTGATTTAGAGCTCTTAAGATATCTATCGAAGTCTTCGAATATATAAATATTAATCTTATTTTCGTTATTATTGTTTGTACCGAAGATAGATCCAGGATCTGAAGATGAGATTGCCTTATGATCTATAACATGAATATCTACATTTAATTGTGTGGCAATACACTTGATTAATGATGTTTTACCCATTCCAGGTGCAGAGCTTAGAAGATAGTTAATAGATGGACATAATCCCAGTTTGTCTAATAGATCAGACTTACTTGTCAAGAATTCTGTATCTTTGAGAATATCATCATAAGCATCCTTAATTCCAGTATAGTTATCTATAAATGCTTCATTGTATTTAGATGTTTCCACCCATCTTGAGTATGATACATCCCATTTATAGATTGCTCTTCTGTATGAAGAAGGTTCAGCTTTATCCTTATAATCCAAGTACCATTTATAATTCGATACTCTCTTAAGACTATCTGAGATAACTAAGTATGTCATGTTACCTTCATGCTTATAGTTAAGATTCTTATATCTCATGGTGAAACTAACATAATGTGAAGTGGACAGTCTGTAGAATTCCATTGTTCCAACACCATCCTCTAGATCTGGATTCATCTTATCAAACCAATATGGAACTGACTTACATACATTTGCATTCCAGTCTTTGACCTCTATTCTTTCAAGTAATGGATTAAATTGTCCGAGATTGATGCCAATGACATCGAATACTTTACCTTGTTCAACTGCACTATCAATGATATGTTCTAATGACATTTATTCCAAATATTTTGGATAGCAATATTATCAATTAATACCATTCATCATCATAATCTACCTGTAATTCATTTGAGGATAACTTCAATACACCTATATTATTCTTAATGTATTCTAATGGACAAGTACTAGAAGCAAATGCATTACATAATAGTGCATTTGCTTCTCTCATTGATACATGAGAATTGTACAGTAGTTCAGCTATATCTTGTCTATTTTCAAACAGAATATCGACAGATCTCTGATAAGTAGATAGATCATGACATTTAAACCTATATATCAGATCAGTATTCTTACCCAATGAAGTATTAGATGTGTATATTATAAGAGGTACACTGCTTGTACATGTATATAATAATTCATTAATTATATTCTCTATGTAAGATTTACTTTCCATATCGAATCTATCATAATCCTCTAATACAAGTACTCCTTCCGATACTAAGTCGAAATTATAGTTGAATTTATTCTCAACAATAAATATTGACTTCTTCAGTGTTGTGCATAACATTCTAATAAGAGTTGATTTACCCATTCCCGGTTCAGATATTAATCCTAGTGTTATTGTAGAAGACATTCCCAATTTACTTCTCATATCTTTGGTTTCAACTATATATCTGATAATCTCATCATGATATACCTTAAGTTCTGGGAATTTAGAATCTTCACAATCATTCCAATATGAAGATTCTTCCCAGTCGTATGTGTTATGTTTATATGTTACATTAAAAGATCCCCAATCTTCATCATCTTCTGATTCCTGTTCTGGTTCTGGTATAATATTGATACCATATCCATTCTCCTTGATGTAAAATGAATCGTCTATCCTAATACTATTGAGATGACCATTAGACTTAACATATTTTACTTGCATTTGGAACAACATACCTTATATGCTGTGATAATCAATTATAACTATTAAACATACAATTTAATAGTTATAATTATACTCGAAGTGCGAGTGGTTTAAATCTATTGTTCCTGATCAATTGAAACATTGTGTCATATACAGTAGGATTATATATGACTTTCCAATCAGTAACTTTATGAATATATTTACATGACTGTGCTACAACAACATCATGTTTATATGAATAAACACCTATTGGATTGTAATATGCAGTTGAAGTGAAGTTAGAATAGTTCTCATTACTAATATCATATATGTAAAGATCTGTCTCATATGCACATATTCTTAACATATTAATGTCTGGATCATTCATTCTTAAAGGTAAATAGTTGAATCCTCTGTTATATTGATCATTATATACCTTTGTTACATAATAGTATTCATCGAATAGATAGTAGTTCTTACATGTGATAACTGACACATAAATAGTCTTAAGAATGAAGTCCTTTATGTCCGTCTGATTTACAGTCTTAGGCTCAAGATTTGAGATAAGCCAATACAACTGTTCATTACAATAACAAGATAATAGTCCTTGTGATGTACAACATATATCATGAATCTGACATGATCTATCGAATACATCAACTGCCTCTCCTCCAAAACTATCATAATGATCTTTGCCACAATATTTACCATATTTTGTCAGTCCATTTGTACATTGAATCATGATGAGTAGAAGAACTAAGTACTTGAACATTTTGATTAAAATCTTATTATATATAATTTCCTTTACTTCATTTTATCGAATAAATGGATGGTACCACGAAGGAGCTTATAATCTTATATACAAATATCTATAACAGTGAATTAATGTCATACATATCTAAATATCATAGTAATTTATTGTCAAGATGGGTTTCTATGTTAAATCAAGGAAATGCAGAAAGTAATGAATATAAATCTATAAGGAATGATCTATATTCTATATTATTACTTCTAAGTACCTCATATACTTCCCGTACAAACTTCCTTGAATATTGTATAGAGACAGTTAGGACTCATGGAGACAAATCTATTAATTCACAATATGACAGTCTTAGAAGTATTATTGATAGTGTGAATAACTTTGATATCATAGGTCAATATGATTACAACACTATAACAGGTATATTCATGGATTTTTATAACAGTAACAATATCAAGGATTCACACTTAATATCTAGAAATATAGCATCTATTCTTATTAGATATGATCCTGGAAATAGATATTTAAATTCCTTCTTCTCTACTCCCAAGGATGTAAATTTGGAAGATGTTCTATCAAGTGTTTATGGGATATGAAAATGCACATCTTGGGATAAAAATATATGAAAAATGCAATTCTGGGATATAAAATGTTCAATCCCGATAAGTATTTAGGTCTTTGGTATGAAATTATCAGATATCCATCATGGTTCGAACCAGCAGGTTCTTATAACACAACTGCAACTTATAGCCTTAATATGGATGGTAGTATTCAAGTGATCAATTCAACTATTACTCCAGAAGGAGAGAATATAATAGTCAATGGAGAAGCAAGATTGAGAGAAGCATTATTCAATGATGGTGCAGTTCCGATTGGATCACTTCATGTTTCATTCCCTGGATTCCCTGACCATTCTAAGGAGGCCAATTATCTCATAGATAATATCTTCCTAAACTCAGAGGGAGAATATTTGTATGCAATTGTATCTAATTCATCTAGGGATAGCCTTTTTGTATTATCAAGAGTACCTACTCGTGACATTAGGATGGAAACAATGATGCAATTATTAAATTATTTATCTGAAAAATATGATTTATCTAAAATTGAGCACGTTCCTCACTTCATGCTATAAATGAAATACATTCTGGACTACCTTATATATTTAATATCACCTGCACCTCACGATAATTCCCTTGAAGAATTTAGAACTCTCACAAATGGCTCACCTCTACGATTTGTATCCGATGATTTCATTCAATACCCTGAAGACTTATAATCCTCATACATCACAGAATATTTATACATACATGGGGAGCTACAAATTCGAATTTGTACTCATTAATGGAGAGCTCATAGACCAAATAGATACATATGATGAATATGGTTTAAGAATCATGACTACTAACGCTTCTATTGCCCTAGATTCTAAAGGCAATAGGATTCCAGGATCTACATTAAAGAGAAAGAGCATAGCTGGATCGAATCATAATACTGATCTTGAAATCATGTCTGATCCAGAAGTTATAGCATATCCTACTGGAATGGTTATGTATCGTGATGATGATTTCACAGATGATGCTTATCAATGCCTATGTTACATATTGTATAATTTTGCCACATCTAACAGTTCTAAATCATGGAATCCTTGGACACATTACATGATCATAAAGGGTTATCCTTACAAGGTATGGGATTAACTTATATAAATTTCTACGAAGAAATAACAGATATTTCTTCGTAGAAATTCTTACAGATATATATGTTATTTCTTCATAGAAATTCCCTTAAATTCTTACAGATATATGTTAAATTCTTACAGATATATGATATATTTATGAGAATTTAACATATAGAGATATAGTATAATATAAACAATGCATTGTAAGATAGCAAATTACTCTAAATCATATGGTATAGATGTTAAACTTGTAGATGAATGGAGTAAATTAGATCCAACAAATAATATGCAATATATAACATGGATATTAAGATTAAGACCAAAGAAGGAAGATTATAATAAGGTATCTACTACATTGCTTAAATTCCATGAGAATAAGAGTAGAATTAAAGTTAAGGATATTAATCATTACAAGACATTAGGATCTCTAATGGATCTCTTCGATGATGTAGAGATTGTTCATGATAATGTAATAGTTGAAGGAATGAAAGTTATATATGATGGAATATATGGTAAGGTCATAATACCTACAACATATGAAGCTTCTAAAGAATTGTCAAGAGGTACAAGATGGTGTACCACTAATGAAGAAACATTTCATGATTATAATTCCAAGGGATATCTCTATGTATTCATAGACTATAGATGGAATAATCTTGGACATGGAAGTAAGAAGTATCAAATACACTTTGAAACATCACAGTTCATGAATGAAAGAGATGAACCTATACCAGGTGAATTGATGAAATACTTTAGATTAGAGCATCCAATTATATCCAAGATATTTGATGAATATGAGGATAGCTTGGATGAGAATGAAGATATTAGCAACTATATGTTATTCGTCAAAGGTATAGGTGTAGATAAATACATGGAACATATAATTAAGTCTCCAGAACAGTTCTGTAATATATGTTGGAATGATCTCTGTCATAGATCTGATATTGATGACATTATTAACAGAGATGATAGATCTTATGTATTGAGGTGTTTAGAATCTAGTAAATACTATACAAGACATATAGATAATGAGTATATCAATACAATATATCACGGTATATGTTCAAGTAACGACATTGTTCTTAAATATTATCATCAAGTATACAATCTTGGTAAGTCTCCTGTTATTATGAGAACTAGAGAATATAAGCAATACATTGGTCCTATGGGAATTTACAAGTCAAAGATTGAAATGTTATCCCATCGTCTTAAGGAGGACATGTGCGAAGACAAACTAACTGGTACAAGAGACTATGATTATGAGAGATATAATACCAGCATATACTCAGCACGTTATACGAAATATTTATTATCCTTGGGTGCAAGATATAATACTTTAGCATGTCCAGAAGAAGGAATAACACAAGAGATGGTAGATAAAATAGATCGAGATTTGTATGATTATGACAGTACTTATAAAGGTGTTCATGAAAGATCTCCAGGATATGATAGAGATATCATTGACTATTATGGTCTGACATCCGATCATCTTAAATATATCAAACATAATATACAAAATGTTAATCTAGAATCAATACTTAACTCTCCAAGACTAACTAAGGATGAAGTGATTGAAATATCCAAATGTATTGCATCTAATCATCCAATACAATATCTGATTCATTCAATTATATCAGATACAAGATGTAATATGGTAGAATATATTCCTAAAGATTTAGTTTATTATCCTTACTATTGGAAGAAGTTCTTGTATGGCAAGATAGATCCTCATATGGAATTAAATAAATTATTCTTGAGAATAGATGATGCATATTATTACATTAAATCTACAAGATGTTAAAGTATTTAGACATATAGTATCCGCGGATACTATATGTCTAAATTAAATTCATTGGTACTATTTGTATAAATTAAATACTTGGATATGTGTCGAATTCAAGGTCTCCTTCATAACGATAAATATTATATGCACTATTAATTCCTGTCCACTTGTCTTTGACTAGTTTAATATATTCATCTGTTGAAGAAGGGTGGGTAATTTCTGTCTGATCGAATAATTCTGTAAATGTATTGCCAAGGTCAGGATGATATTTAATCTTATCTACTTCATCACCATCCACTGCAGGGTTCTTATAAGTTAACCAACCATAACATCCACATATTATAGCTCTTGGATCATTGAGTGACTGTTCTAACATGACAATTAAAGCATTGTAATAGAGTGTCCAATAATTATTTGTATCAAGATGAAGATTAATACGAAGATAATCATCTCCAGCTTGCATTCTAAAGGTGTCGATGAAGTACTGGAAGTTTGAAGCATCAGTAAAGACATGAATGAGAGTATCTCTTGAATATGAGTAAATTGTAAATTCTACATCTGCTAGTTCTGGATAATATTTACGGTCATAGTCAGCCAATGTTTGTTTAGTTCTATGAATCAATTGCTTTATGTCTGTTCTTATGTATTCCATATATGACATTTATTGTAACATATTTCATATATTTTTACTCTCATTTTTTGATAATAAACTACAATCGTTCAAGAACCCTGTACAGAAATATGGCAGACATAGTTAATACAATGAATAATATGGGTGATAGGGAGCTGGTAAGGCATTTATCTTCTACAAGAACTCGGGATCTTATTCGATTATATCGACAACATTCAAAGATGATGCATTATCGCATTAAGAATTATATACGTGTTCTAGATGAGAAAAGATTCATAGACATGTATGATCTAGATTTATATGCATATCCTAGAGTATTTACAGAAGAAGAATGCATTGAATATTATACTGAGGAAGGTCTAATTAATAAGAATAATATGCCGTATCTGGTAGATATGGTGGAAATATTACATATGCCAAATCTTCTACAATATAATATAACACAGTATGATAACTATCCTGATGGAATAGATCTGTTTGGTAATAAATATTCCAATATTAAACAGATGTGGCTAACTGGTATTGAACAACATATAAGACTTAAAATAGAATTCCAATAAATTAATATATGCCTTAGAGTCTTCCCTTAAATTTACATGAATTTGTCTATACTATCTGACAAATTCATGTAAATTCCTTACATTCTTATACTTAATTTACATGAATTCCTTACATTCTTATAATTAATTTACATGAATTTCCTTACATTCTTATACTTAATTTACATGAATTTGTTAGATAGTATAGACAAATTCATGTAAATCTTTATATTCTTCACTTGAATTTACATGAATTTCTTTACATTCTTATACTTAATTTACATGAATTCTTTCCTTAAATTTACATGAATTTGTTAGATAGTATAGACAAATTCATGTAAATTCTTACATTCTTTCCTTAAATTTACATGAATTTCTTACATTCTTCCCTTAAATTTACATGAATTTCTTACATTCTTCCCTTAAATTTACATGAATTTCTTACATTCTTCCCTTAAATTTACATGAATTTCTTACATTCTTATACTTAATTTACATGAATTCCTTACATTCTTATACTTAATTTACATGAATTTGTTAGATAGTATAGACAAATTCATGTAAATATTTATATTCTTATACTTAATTTACATGAATTTCTTACATTCTTATACTTAATTTACATGAATTTGTTAGATAGTATAGACAAATTCATGTAAATATTTATATTCTTATACTTAATTTACATGAATTTGTTAGTTAGGATATATAAATTCAAGGAAAGAATGTAAGGAATTCAAGGAAAGAATATAAAGATTTACATGAATTTGTCTATACTATCTAACAAATTCATGTAAATTCAATGGAAGAATGTAAGGAATTCATGTAAATTCAAGGAAAGAATATAAAGATTTACATGAATTTGTCTATACTATCTAACAAATTCATGTAAATTCTATGGAAGAATGTAAGGAATTCATGTAAATTCAAGGAAAGAATATAAAGATTTACATGAATTTGTCTATACTATCTAACAAATTCATGTAAATTAAGTATAAGAATGTAAGAAATTCAAGATAAGAATGTAAGAATTTACATGAATTTGTCTATCCTAACTAACAAATTCATGTAAATCTTTATATTATATCTGTTAATTTACATGAATTTGTCTATCCTAACTAACAAATTCATGTAAATTCTTACATTCTTTCCTTGAATTCCTTACATTCTTCCATAGAATTTACATGAATTCCTTACATTCTTTCCTTGAATTCCTTACATTCTTCCATAGAATTTACATGAATTCCTTACATTCTTCCATAGAATTTACATGAATTCCTTACATTCTTCCCTTAAATTCCATAGAATTTACATGAATTCCTTACATTCTTCCCTTAAATTCCATAGAATTTACATGAATTCCTTACATTCTTTCCTTAAATTCCTTACATTCTTTCCTTGAATTCCTTACATTCTTCCATAGAATTTACATGAATTCCTTACATTCTTTCCTTGAATTCCTTACATTCTTTCCTTGAATTCCTTACATTCTTTCCTTGAATTCCTTACATTCTTCCATAGAATTTACATGAATTCCTTACATTCTTTCCTTGAATTCCTTACATTCTTCCATAGAATTTACATGAATTCCTTACATTCTTTCCTTAAATTCCTTACATTCTTCCATAGAATTTACATGAATTCCTTACATTCTTTCCTTAAATTCCTTACATTCTTTCCTTAAATTCCTTACATTCTTCCATAGAATTTACATGAATTCCTTACATTCTTCCCTTAAATTCCTTACATTCTTCCATAGAATTTACATGAATTCCTTACATTCTTCCCTTAAATTCTTCCATAGAATTTACATGAATTCCTTTAAATTCTTACATTCTTATACTTAATTTACATGAATTCCTTACATTCTTCCCTTAAATTCTTACATTCTTATACTTAATTTACATGAATTCCTTACATTCTTCCCTTAAATTCTTACATTCTTATACTTAATTTACATGAATTTGTTAGATAGTATAGACAAATT
>Ga0302280_1001713_pt1 | contig 17701 bp, 17 predicted proteins | sample III_Fen_E1_1_FD_198771 | JGI IMG/M metagenome (GOLD analysis project Ga0302280, IMG submission 198771) | Peat permafrost microbial communities from Stordalen Mire near Abisko, Sweden - III_Fen_E1_1 | ecosystem: Environmental > Terrestrial > Soil > Wetlands > Permafrost | place: Sweden: Abisko... | reverse complement strand
TTATCTCTTGCGTTTTATCAGTCTATTAGCAACTATCTGTATGAAACATACCAAAATAATCAAACAAAATATACTTTAAAAAATATTATAGTTAATAGATTTGATTTGATTGCTTTAATGCGCAAAAAAAAAAAGTTCACAGAACAAGATCCAACGAAAGAATGGTCAAATAATGTATCTCTCTTTTCACAAATTATTGGTAACTTGATATTACCTACAATAAAATTAAAGAGATGAGGAGTCAAGATAACCTGGCTGAGATGCGCAAAAAAGTAGGCCAATACTCCTACTAAGCTAAAGATACAATAGGAAAGGGCTATTCCAGCGTTGTGTACCGAGGCCTCAACGACTCCAGTGGTAACCGATATTTCACCCAGGACAATAAATCGCTATAAAACTCATCGATATGAAAAACATAAAAGGAGATGTTCATAAGGCTCTCCTCAATAGTTAAATTTAGATTCTACGATTACTAAGCAATATTCAAAACGTCATAAAACTTTATGATATCCTTCCCCTAAAAGGTCACACTTGCATTGTCACAGAGCTTTGTGATGGTGGAGATCTTGCAAAAACAATTAAAATAAGGAAATTTATACCTGAACAAGAGGCAACTTAAATTCTAAAAGAAATCATCAATGGGTATCGAGGAATTAATAGATTTGGAGTTATTCATAGAGATCTCAAACCAGCTAACATTTTTTTCAGTGAGGGAAAGGTTAAGATTGCTGATTTTGGATTTGCCATCAAAAGCGCAGATTTGAAGAAGGGAAGCAATTACAATGTGGGTTCACCAGTATATATGCCCCTCGAAGCACTAAATGATAATTTGTATAGCTCAAAAAGCGATGTTTGGGCCATTGGAGTTATCTTCTATGAGATGTTGACTGGGCGTACCCCTTGGAAAGCCAAGACTGAAGTTGATCTCAAAAGGCAGATTAGAGCAGTCTCTATTAAATCTTTAATTCCTACTCATATTTCTCGAAAAGCAGCAGAATTTTTGGCGAGAACAATGCAGGTGAATCCAACTCAGAGACTGTCCCCCTAAGAAATGTACGATTTCTTTGATCGTAATGATGAAGATATCCAAAAATCAACAGTATCAGTAAATCAAAGAACCAATTATCTCTTTAAAACTCGAGCTATGAGCCAAGATAGAGATGATAGAAATGAGTGTAACCTTCCAAATGCTAAAAATACTGTGACTGCTCCAAAGCCTTTTCGGAAGATTAGTAATTTAGCAGAAACTAATCACCTATAAAAGCTGCCATAGGTGACGAACGGATTTTAAAAGTTAATATAAGCAAATTTCAAGACATAAAGAAGGGAAAATACTAAATTAACAAATTTGGCTAGAACTATGGCTGGAATTGGAGGCGATATGCCTGGAGAGTGGATTCCTGACCATAAAAAGACCTCCGCTCACCTTTTAAGCCAAATCCATTTGTGTAGATTTTTTTATAAACTTCTTTAGAGAATGGAAACTTTATAAAAAAACAATGAAAAACTAACGAAACTTATGTGTATAATCATTTCGGCCAAATTTGAAGAAATAAAATAACTAAAATACGTAAACTCAAGATATGCTGCTATCTTTCGTAGAACCAAATAATTTGAAAAAATTCATTAAATTGTCGAACAATATATCATCAAATACCAACGCATCATTGTGTAGTAATAACAATAAAATTTATAATTAGCTTAAAAAGAGATTTAGCATGAATTAAGCATGCAAATTGTCAATCTTTACGAGGACATTGTTACAAAAAAATCTATTGAAGGGCATGAAGAGTAGATAGTTTTGCTAGATTATTTAATCACCATGAAGCAATTACTAGCCATCAATGCTCGCCATGATCTTGAATACTTCCACAATAAGTCCAAAATTGAAACCATAGTATAGGGCAGACCCGCAAAACACATTACAACTGAACATTTCGAGGCTATTATGCATAAGCTAAAGCTATTTAAAATTATATGATCATTTTTTACTTCACAATTGTTTTCATGCCAACATTTTTAACATCAATCAAATAATTAACTACTAATTTTAATACATAGTCATTATCAGCCAGCCATCATCTCAAAATCATATAGTCAATGATGTTTTGCATCCAATTTATCCAATAAGGCGTTAGTTATAATATAAAGCATTATTAAACAGAATTTAAATACTCCCTCAAATGTTTAAATGATTAAAATTATAAGGATATTGCGTGCACCAATAATAATATTGTGGTTTGAGCAGTGAGTCAAACACAAATGCAAAGATCAACTACCCATAATAATTTTAAAAGACTTTTTATAACAAGTAGGATCAATTGAATAAATTATTATTAAAAAAATAAATTTTGATAATTAAGAACCTGAAAACAAGTTTTAAAATGATAATTTAAATCCATCCATCTAATAGTAAAAAATTAATTAGCCTCACATCAAAATAGTGACCTTGATAAGAAGGAATTATTTTGTTGAATATTTTAGAAATAATAGTAACAATGGATAATCTTAAATCTCTACAGTAGGCTTTATCGGTTGATGTTCGCCTCGAATAGTTAGTAATTCTAACTGCATAATTGCTATAGGATCTGATTTAACAAGAAGGAGCCCCCTGTGACTCAACTTTCAACTCCTCTTCACCACCAACCATATCTCTTCCTGATTTTATTCGACGCCTTCACACATTCACCCAGTTCTCTCCAGAATGCCTCGTCATTGCAATATTATACATCGATCGCTATAACCTAGCACAGCCATAGTTTAGTCTCAACCAACTTAATGTACACAAAATGATATTGGCAGCTCTCCTATTAGCTACTAAATTTCAAGATGACTTCTACTATGATAACAAGGCTTTTGAGTTCGCAGGCGGAGTAAATGTGGTCCATCTTCATCAATTAGAGATGGAAGTTTTCTAAAAATTGGAATTTAATCTGTTTGTCGGATAGGAAGACTATCAGGAACTGTAAAACAAGTTGTACGAAGTCTACGGAGGAGAAGATGACAATTGATTTCAATTTTAACTTTGACTACTTTCAAGATATATCTATCAAATAAAATAAGATATCAAAATTTACCAATAAAAAAATAAAGTCTAAAACCTTACCTATTTTTGTGAAACAAACCAAGTTTCTTCTTAGGAATTATGTTAATTTTAGAAATATTTTTGGTTAGTATATACTAATTTTGAAAAGAATAAAGTATCGATGTTTGCTAATTTTCAACATTTAGGACATTAGTTACAGTAGTGATCAATTATCAGAGCAGGCCTGTATAAGTGGAGTCAATAGAGTACCAAATCATTATATTTTCAACACAGAATGTAAAAGAGTGTGTAGCAAAAGGTGCGGTAGTCCAAGGAAGTCATCATCCAGGGTATGGAAAAGACCCTCCAACATAAAATGGTCTACATGTACCTCAAAGAACGCAAAAAAGAAGCCGATATCAAGCAGTTTTCTGTCAATGGCAAGGATGGTATCATCAAGATAGAGTTCATTGACCACGAGAAAGCCTGTGCCTTTTATGATGAAGCCAACTTCATCTAGAAGATCCTTCTCCGTCCCTTTAACATATACTTCAACCTTACTCTGTCTGAGGCAGAAATGAAGAAATTTTACCTCGAGGGCATCACTGAGGAGAATCAGCGCAAGCTCTTTGAAGAGTGCAGAAAGATAGGTTTTTGCAAACTTTACACTAGTTATGCTACAGGAGCTCGAGGAAAGCTGAAACCTAATGGTGTACTTAGTTTCAACAGAAAGGAAGACATTCCCGAGGGAGATTTTAAATTGTTATCGGATAACCTAAAAGCTTTGGGAATCAAAATATATCCATATATTCATGACAAAGGTCTGAAATGTTCTATCAATCTGCTCAATTTCTATGAAGGTGATCTCACTTAGGAAGAGGTTGTTATCCAAGAAGCAGCTTAAAATAGGGCACACCAGTTGATAAAGGAGATGACAAAGGAAATCGAGAGCAGCCTAACTGTTGTGGTCAAGAAAAGAGAGCCTGTGGGAGACAAAATTCCTGGTAAAGTAGTTGTAACTGCGTTAATTGAATTTGCTGACATATAAAAAACCATGAGTGTGTTTGAGTAAATGAGGAACTACTTGGTTAATAGAGGACAAACCAAGGCAGTTCTCTATTTCCACAACGAAGAAAACAATTCTTATCTCTCACTATTTACGCCTGGCCTTGCTAAGCCAAAAGACATGACGGAAAAACAATTTGAAAATAAATTGCTTAATGATTTTAGAAAAATTAATCCCAATGTCGTTCAGGTTAACGTCTTTGCAGTTGCCTACAATGATACATACATTGGTCGTGTCTATCTCAAAACAGAGCAAGATGGTAAAGATTTCATCATAGATTATTCTACAAAGCGAGGTTAAATTTTCTAAAATTATCGCTAGAAAACAGCTCCCATTGTATTCAACATCAATATTGATGGAAAAACTCTTAGAAAAATCAAAGTAGCGGAGAGAAGGGCAAAGGAGACAGAAGATAAAATAAAAAAACAGACTGAGGCCAATAGGCGTGACAATCGACCATTAAACAACTATCCTATCAAAAACTTAAACATTCCTATGCCTGGCATGATGCAAAACATTGCTATGAACCCGAACATCGCTATGAACCAAAACATGATACCCATGATACCTCAGGGTAATCCCATGATGCCTATGCCCGGAATGCAGATGAATCTTCCCCCCTATCCTCAAGGACTTGGTAATAAGATTATTCCGCCAAATATGCCAAACATGGGGCCAGGGCCCTTAGCTGCTAATAGGGTACAGGTTGACATGAAATCAAAGATAAAAAATATTTTGAGATAAAGGCAGAATTTTGAGGAGGAAATGGATTTACAGAAAGCAAAGCGTTACCTCTTTGATGCAGTCAGATTTTCACTTGAGGAAGTAGGTGTGGCTCCCCAAGAAACCGGCCCCCTTGCAGGTATATTTTATTATATTTAGACATCATAGTGAAGTAAGCAGAGTCGGCCACTGTTTTAATCCATTATTTGGAGAGTCAAGAGGACCTCAAGAAGAAAGTCCAATCCATAAAAAACTGAACTACTGCGTGAATGATAAAAACAAAAAAAAATATTGAAACTATTATTTGACCGCAAGGCAGTATTATCAATCAACCTGCATTTTAATATTTAATAATTATTAAATATTAAGATAAAGCATGGGCAGAATCCAATCCAAAGGAAAAGGAAAGGGCATCAGTTCAGCAGTCACTCCCTTCAAGAGGAGGTCTGCACGTTGGGTTGCACATACACCCAAGTCCATTTCTGACCTTATAGTCACCATGGCCAAAAAAGGAATGAGCCCATCTCAAATCGGAGTTGCTATTAGAGACAAAGAAGCTGTTCCAAGTATTAAACTTTTAACAGGTCAAAAAATAGTGCGCCTACTTAAAAAAAATGGTATGAGCTAATTTAGTTAGGTTGTGCACCTGAAATTCCAGAGGACATTTATTGCTTAATTAAAAAGGCTGTGAATATCAGAAGACATCTTGAAAAATGTCGCAAAGATAAGGATGCCAAGTATAGACTTATTCTCATTGAGTCTAGAATCCATCGGCTGGCTCGTTATTATAGGAGAACTCAGCGACTTCCTAATAAGTGGAAATAGTATTTTTCTATTTATTTAGCAACGCCAAGACAGCTTCAGCTCTTGTCTCTGCCTGATTACTTGTATATAGCCCAATATCCGATTCATTATATATTTAAAATTTCAAAAATGCTAGATAACATAACATAAAAAGAGGAATCCATATACTGCCAATAAAATGTTGCGTATATTTTAGAAACAATATATGGCAGCAAATATTACTAAGAATGTGTTATAATATTTTACGATAAAATATCAATTAACACAGCAGGTTTCAGACCTATAAACATATAACATAAACATTTGCTTCCTATAATACTGAGATTACTATATGATTAAAATCACGGTAAAATCATTCAACGACTGCTAATTTTAACATATTTTTTTTGCTTTTTGCTCGCACCTGCATTATAGATTTATGCTTGATCTCGTATATACTTTTAAAAAGAGGATCTTTTACAAAATCACTCTATTTTAAAGGCACACTTTAACCTCGGCTGCGTTTAATTTTTAAATAACTACTGTTTACGATGTCTATATCACTCGAACTCATATAAACTGTTTAAGCATTCTATATAGCACTGCGCTATTTGCGTTGGCTAAACACACTATATTTCTATTTCAAAGGAGTCAGCTTGTACAACACAGATTTGCCATACGTAGTGAGCAAGGGCGAGTCAATAGGAGGAAAGAAAAGCTTTATTTTTCTTAGAGGCGACAAGACTCCTTCGGACATGTAGGCAATAAAATTAATATTAATATTACCTTAAATCCTTTCCATTTTATCTAATCTGCAAAAGTCAAATATGAAGATATTGCTAATTTATCTACTATTCATTAATTTTATGAATATATGAAACAATCATCTTGGATCTTGAGGGTAATCAAATTATTTTTTAAAAGAATCAGTTGATTGAATTTCAGTTTATTGGGCAGTTTAACATTATTCTTAAAGCTAAAATATTTTTTCATAGACTTCTTCAATAGCATTCAAGACCGAGACTCGATACTACAGCTCACGAATGCGCTGAGAGAAAAAGATAATGTTTTAAATGACAGAATTTTAACGATCTTAAAAAATAGAATCAGGAATATTGCTGAGATCTTTCCCGACTTTATGAATCTACATTCTTGCATTTTATTTAATCATAGTCATTAAGCCTTGATAAGTTTAAATATCGCATAGGTTGTCAATATTTAGCAAAATCCTGCCTTCTAATTCTTCAAGATGCTCACAGTTAACAGTTTTTAGGAAAATCCCTAATTAAGTGTTGCATGAATGGCATTTAACCTTGCACATCTCCATTAATAAGAATGGATCATTGACGTTAATAAAGCAATCCTAAATGCAAATTTTAAAAGCAGCAGTTTTATTGAGCTGAGGAGAAGCAACCATGAAAGAAGAATCTTAGAGGGTTATGGGACTTGTCAAAGCTATCCAATTAGTGATACAATTCAGAGAAATGGAAATGGAACGACATTTACTGCAGGTAACAGTTAAATCCGACTCATCTAGTACTAGAGGGATAACTTCGATGCTCCATTTTTAAGTCATGATCTTCAATATTTAATGTACTAATTTAATATATCAATGGCGCTTTCATTTTGTAATGATTGGAAAATGGCTAATTAAATTTGATATTGTTCAATGCTTGAAAATCCGTCTATTTATTAATATATTTGTGTTAATGTAAAGAGCATAACCCAAAAAATACAACAATGTAAAGCCGCAAAGCAATTGGCAGAAGCTGCTGCGTCGAAAAGTCGACTACTCTGAGCTATTGGATCGATCAATATATTCCAATCTCCCTGATGAATAGTTACCTAATAACAAAATTTCGACCTCAACGTATAATTTCTTCACGTTTGTGCCTCTTAATATCATCGTGCAGTTTACAAAACTATCCAACAGTAACTTCCCTTTTACTCAGTTTACTTTTTGTTTATAGGCATCTTGCAAACCATCCCGGCAATATCAATTTCTGAAGGAAAGCCAACAATATTTTTACCACTTTTTATTGTGGTGCTAGTATCTATGATCAAGGATTTTATTGAAGATCTCAAGCGTCATAACAATGATAAAAAGTAAAATCAAAGTTAAGTATAATTCTTGAGTGGAATAGGATTTGTTACCAGGAAATGGGAAAATCTCAGAGTGGGAGATATTATTCGAGTCTATAAAGATCAATACTTTCCTTGTGACGTTATTTTATTAGACCATCCCAAAGCACAGAAAACAGCCTTCATAGAAACTAAAAATCTTGATGGCTAAACAAACCTTAAACTAAAAGCAGTATGTTAGCACCTTGAGTTTTTACGGGGACTATCAGAGTTGGATTTATCTGCCCATCAAATTGAGTTTTGTTTCGAAAAGCCAAACCCTTTTCTATCTACTTTCAACGGCAATGTAAAAATTAGTGACGTACTAATGAATTAACTTAGAAAAAATATATGATCTAGAACACCAATTTGGTTCTGCGAGGGTGTTCATTAAAAATTAATGAATGGGCAATTGGCCTCTGCGTATACACTGGCCATTAAACAAAGATACTACTCAACTCAGGAACAAAAAAATCTAAAGTATCGAGCATGGAGAGCTACCTGAACAAATATTTTAGGTACATCTTTCTGTTCCAGCTATCAGTAACACTGATCAGGTATCTTTTCAGTGATGAAGCTCAATCGTCTTCGGAATAATGTAGGGAATTTACAGCAACAACTTACACTACGTGATTCAAGGAGATAACATTGTAGTCAATATTTTATTTACTTGGGGCAGCTGGTTCATCAGTTTCTCCAATTTTATACCAATTAGTCTCCTTGTTACTGTTGAAGTGGTTAGATATGGGCAAGGAATGTTACTCAATAAGGACCATTTATGCAGCTCCAAGGGGCAATTTACAGAAGTACAAACTAGTAGCATCAATGAGGAGCTCGGCCAAGTCAAATTTATCATGACTGATAAAACTGGTACTCTCACCCAAAATCTTATGGAGTTTAAGTGTTTTTATGTTGATGGAGAGGACTTTGGCAATACAACCAATCGTAAGTCCACTGCTACAATCGAACAAAGCAGGGAATATGATGAAAGGGCTTCATCATTTCGATCAACACTAGGATAGGAAAATATGAACTTTAGTCAGCTAAAGCAGCAAGCATAAAAAGTTCCCAACGTTGATTTTTAATTTGTTGAAAAATAACGACTGTTGGCGAGTTTAAAAAAAGAAGGGCATCATGGGAAAAAGCTGCGATAAGCCATGCTGCATCTTGCGCTTTGCCATAACGTAATAACATAAAAAAATAGTTATACATCTTCCTCTCCCGATGAGCTAGCTTTAGTAAGCTTTGCCAAATATATTGGTTATCAATTTATTGACAAAAATGATGCTAATGAATTAGTAATCAAGGAAATCATACCTGAGATGTAGGAAACCGAGTTGAAATATAAACTCTTGCATACGTTATAATTTAGCTCATAGCGCAAGAGGATGAGTGTTATTGTTTAGGATTTAAATCCTTAGGGTGAAAATAAGATTTTGTTGTTAACAAAGGGAGCTGATGAGGTTATCCTCGCTAAGATCGACACTAACAAATACAGTGAAGGAGAAAGCAAGCGCAAACTAGAATAAATACAGCATTGCCTCTATAACTACGCATGCCAAGGCTTAAGGACTCTTGTGCTCTCTCAAAAAGAAATTGAGCGTTAGTAATATATTAAATGGAATGAAGCCTACAATTAGGCTCGAGCCATTATAGGCCCAGAGAGATACGAAAAAATTGACAATTTGCAATCAAAATTATAGCAGAATCTGTAGTTGGTTGGAGCAACGGCTATTGAGGATAAACTTCAAGATAGTGTTAAATAAACTATACAAGACTTACAAAAATCTAACATTAAGGTTTGGATGCTGACTGGTGACAAAAAGGAAACTGCTATATCAATTGGATTTTCTTGCGGCTTAATTGATAAAAACTCAGAAAGAATCACTCTCGACTGTGACGCAGAGCACGCAAAACTTCTCCTATAAAATTTAACTTCCATGATGCATTTGATTCATGCCAAGAAAGTAACTATCTTTTCGGGAGAGTTCATCAAAAAAATAGACGATTAAAGCAGACGCTATCTTTAAAATATATTGATTTAAAGTTAAAGTGTCATTTGTTGTAGAGTTTCACCAAAGGACAAGGAAGAAATCACCAAAATGGTGCGCAAGTGGGGCATCACTCTTGCCATTGGAGATGGGGCCAATGATGTCAACATGATCAACTCCGCCAACGTAGGTGTCGGAGTCAGGGGTATTGAGGGCAGTCAAGCCACTAGAGCAGCAGACTATGTCATTACTGAGTTTAAACTTTTGAAACGTCTTGTGACATATCATGGGCTTAATTTTTATCATCGCAATGCCAACGTGGTCTCCTATACTTTGTACAAGAATATGTTGGTCACGTTACCAAATTTGCTCTACGGCCCTCTTTCAATGTAATCTGGCACTTATATTTATTAAATATGGGTAATACAGTTTTATAATATCTTCTATGTAGCCCTACCAATTGTTTACTATGGCCTGTTTGATATTCTTTATTCATCTAAGGAGATTAGATAAAAGCCATGGTGCTACTCATAGGGGCAGAATTGTCAATATTTCAATAAGAAGGTTCTTGTGAGACAACTAATATGGACTATAATTGTTTCTTTCCTGTTGACCTTCATAGTGTTCTTTTCGACGTAGTTACAGTTAAATGGAAGAGGTTTAATGGTATACTAAGAATGGTCAGGAAATTTGATATTAGCTATTGTAATTGTAAGCTGTAATTTTAGAGTAATCTTAATTTCTAATCAATTCAATATCGTACAAGGTTTTCTTTGCAGCATAGGCATTATTTCTTATTTCCTAACTTACTTCCTTGTAGGAGTCATCATTGAATCAGACTCCAAAAATACTCTATCTCATGAAATGACCACTGGAATATATTGGCTTCTGGTATCTTTATTATTATTAAGATTATCTTTTTCACCTTTGCTATCGAAGGAGCTCAAGTTTTTTGGATGACGCTCACCAATCTAAATAAAATTATTTAAAAGATCGAAGAAAAGAAAAAACAAAAAGGAGAAGACGGTCGAGTGAAGGAAATTGAAATGGTAGTGGGGTTGTAACTCACTGAACCAAAGGAACTCTAAGTCAAAAACAATATGATTTAAGAGAGATCGGAGATTGGCGGATATGCATTTGCTGAAGATGACAACAGAATGGCAGTAGCTACCTAAATGCAATCAAATGAGCATCAGAGAAGTATGGGCATTTTATGATGTTTTAGACAACTCTGCAGTTCTATTAAAAATATGCTAATCATGTTTTGATCACAGTGGTTATAATCGGTACTTTACAGTTACTATTTTTTAACTAGCAGTTAGGAAAGTCCGATATTTACCATTAATTGAAAGTTCCATCATCTATTTTTGAATAATCGACTCAAGAGTATTTTATTGCTTTTGATTTTGAGTTTGGCCATAGTTGAACACCTACAGATTATCATTACGAACAGATTGACTTGGTTTCATTGCTAAAGCTCCCTTCTTTGATTTATTTTCAACTGGGGCGAAACTCGGAATTTTATATTATTATTATTGAAATTATTATGAGTCTTCTTGATCAATCTACTTATAATTGAAAGTTGGAATCTATTTTTCACTTTATTGCATCCTAACCTCAGGCTTCGATAACCCAAAAACTTAGGGAGGATCGTTGAATTTTTTAGTAAAAGCATTGGGTTGAGAAGGCACATACTAAATCATACTCTAAGTCACAATGGGCTATTTTCTCACTCTGTTCTCTGTTTGCCGATAAACGGGTTTTTGTGCGAATTGATCAATTTGCAAAGGTTCTATTCTTTGTTGCAGTCCACCTGGTCTTTAGAGTGGATTATCATTTTTATTAGTTCTTTCAATGCCAAGCAGTTTGCACAACTACTACTGATTTCTTGATGAGGCTAAAAATTTATTAAGATCATCGCCAATAGCATCGATGTTTAAAAATTAGGAAGAGTTGATATGATCTGGTGATGCATTTATAGGAGAGCAATCGTTCAAATTATTCTGTTTACGGAATTATTCAAATTTGTATTATTAGTTGAGACTATTAAGTTAAACATTTCGGCCATTTGGTATAGATTTATAGGTATCTCGAGGATATCTATCACTTTAGTTATTTGTTTTATATTGCTGGGCCCTACCCAAATCCTGGATATCTTCCCTGTTTTAACTTTTCTTAGACATCATGTTTTCATACATCTAATCGCGAGGATTATTTAATAAGGTTCTATCGAAAGTCATTCGCTATTCCTCTAGTCTTGGTTCTCCAAATGTGATTTTAGACGTTGCTGGAAAAATTGGCTTAGTGGCTGTGGTTGTATTAGGTTGCTGCAGATTATTATTAGTTGACTTGTAAGTGGCAGGAATGGGATCTTTATTCTTTTCCAATGGTCGCAACGATGGTTCTTTGGCTTGGGGCTCCTATTTCTTTTCTTCTTATTTTTTTTTGCGAATGGGGTTCACAACCTTTGAAAAAATGTTCCTATCTGAAAGAAAGGGATTATTCATGGTTTATAATAATTGATAATCCAAGATATTAAACAGATTCAACAGATCACTATTGAGCTTATTTTGATAATAAATTGAAATATAGGAAATTAATTTTGCTGATCAAATTTTCATTCATCATTTACGTTGCAATCTATCCTGATTGATAAATCATAATTAAATTTCAGAATGACCCAACAAAGAACTAGTCTGACCATTCATCCATAAACCCGACAGCTTTCCACTGTTGATTCCGAACTCCCTGCACTGGGTTAACATTAGATCAGGATTGAGGTGCTGTACACTGCTATCAGCAGAGATGATCTGCTTTTTTTAGAGGGAAAAACAACTCGAGATTACTTTGGAGTGGAGGTAGTCGGTAGAATTTCTGCTGTGGGACAGACGGTTGGAAAAAGAAAAGTCGGAGAAGTGGTAGGTGTCTTTCATTAAAATATAAACCGAGGCTAGTTCCGAACAGGATTCGCTACACATATTCAGGTACATCAAGATGCAGTGATTTTCATTCCCAACTCAATTCCTCTTGATCAAGTGGCTTCTTTGATGGGCAGCGGCGTAACTGCCTTTAAATCTTTATTGCGATCAGAAAAGGGTACTCATATCGCAGTAGTTGGAGCAAATCACCTTGCCTATCTTACCGTTCAATTTGCCAAGTTAGTTTTTGGGTTGCATGTAACAGTATTTTCTGCTGAGGGTGCACAGGGTTTGGCCTAACTCGGTGCCGATGCCTTGGAAACCATTTCCATAGCAAATATAAAAAAATTCTAACAAAAATTTTAATTTATCGTAATTACGGAAAGTTTGTCTGCAGATATTGCTAGAATAGTGCAAAACATTTCAATTAGAACAGGACAGGTCTACATAACCATTCCATTAGCTCAGGATTCTTCTATTGTAGTTTTTGACTTAGTCGGTGGTAAACACAATTTAATTTAGGACAACGCGAAATCATTGGAGTGAAGAGAGGTTCTCCTGACAATTACGTCAAAATGCTGGAACAAGCAGTCTTTCACGGAGTACATGGCAAAACGGAAGTGTTTCCATGGACTGAATATAACCATGCATTCTAACGAGCAAAATAAATAAGTGCCAGACACTCCATAGTGCTTCAGTTTAAGAGTTGATTTATATCCTCAATAACCTATAAACTATAACTTGAAGAGGCAAATAACAAAGAAACCTGTCATTCCATTGAACTTACTGGATAGAGCTAATAAATTTTTAAGTTACGTCAATAAAATAATAATTATTAATAAACATGTACAACTCCAACTATTCATCATCTCAGAAAAGAGATTATGGAAATGACACAACGTACCTTCGGACATCTGAAAAATTACGTTATCCTCCTCAATCTGAAGGCCTTGATCAAACTCCTACCAAATCTCCTTATCGATCAGGGGTAAAACCTTCCGGTGGAAGAGTTTAATCAGCCCGAAGAGACATTAATGAGGTCATTGAAATGGTCAGTGACAAAAAAAGGATGAATGAGGAAGCTATTGGAGAAGTGAGAATGGTGAATCAGGAGATTGCGGGAACCTTTGCTGGTGGATTCAACTAATTTAGACAAAATATTTATGATAATAGGATCAGAACTGCTGAACAGACCAGACGGGAAAATCCAAGGGACTATGGAGTCACTAGCCAGTTTTAGTGGAGGCCCACTGAACCAGAAAATATCAATAGAAATCAGGGTCAAGGAGGAGGCTCACAGGAGAGTATGGAACTTCGGGCCAGGCTTAATGAGTAACTCAAGAAAAACAACGAAATGCTACGCTATATCTCCTCATTGTAAGCATAAAATACCTCCCTGCGCTCCTCATATCAAGGTCCTAGTATGAACAGTTTAATGGAGTAAAATAGATCTCTACGCAACCAGCTGGCCAATCTTCGGTCAAATACTCCTTATAACTTAATTGAAGAATTATAAAGTTTGAAGGAGGAAAACAGTAAGCTGAGAAAAGAAACAGTTGCGCTGCTGAAAAGCAAGCAGTCTAACTGATCACATCATGATAGCATCATGTTGTTATTTCCTTTACAATATAGTTGATTTGCTAATTAAAGAAGGCATGATAATATTTTGATTCAATATTTTTATGACAGCTTTTATATATACACAATTTCATAAATTCAAGAGTCAATACATTGAATATTTACATTAATATATCCCGCAAAAATATGCCAATCATTAGGACTAGTCTTGCCATACACTCCCCGGAAACCATATACTCCTTCCTCGAAAAGAGTGTGGGTCCTCTCTACATGATTGTGAAAAATGGACAAGCCATAATTAGTTTTGCCAATGAAGAACATTCGAAGATTGCTCTCGATAAATTTGCACAGTCTTACATTCCTAATTTCCCTATGAAATTAGAAGTTTATGAGGAAGGTGATCTGGACGCCAAAGCAGATAAATAGCCCGAGCCAGTTGCTTATGTTCCTCCTGTAGCAATGATAATTGAAGCGCCACCTATGGAGTCCAAAATATCAAATGAAGCTCGAATGATTGATGAAGCCCTAGAGATCAAGAATGCAAGTAACCCTATTGAATGTTTGATCAAAAAACACCGAAAATAGCTCATTTAGCAAGTTGCCACATATGAGGTGCTCTTAAAAGCCGCTTCAGATAAATTCAACGAGCAAATGCTAAAAGCTTAAAAAGAGGAAGCTAAAAAAGAAGTGGCAAAATAAATTGAAAGAGTGTTGTAAAATAAATTAAAAACTGTCTCTGTCAACCTCAAGAATTAATTGCGCTCAGTCAGCAGCTACATTAAAAAATATCATACAGATCCAATTGAAATAGATCCACTCATTTAATCAAGACCCGTCTAAGGTGTCTCTATCTCTGCAAATTAGTTCTCCCTCAAAATTGAGTACATAAATCCAGACTTAAATGCTGAAGTTAAAAAGATTGCAGCTCTCAACGAAAATTAGTTCGTGTGTACTAGTAACAACTCCAATCCAAAATTAAAATAATCTCTAGGTTGTCTCAAGGTCTATAACAAATATGACTAACATTAAAAGTTGAGTATTCCAATAAAATAGGGTGCTTATGGACTACTCGCATTAGATAGCTACATATTGGTCGGCAATTTTTAAGGCAGCATCAATTTTTTCCAATTAATAAATGGAAGTGATTACGAAATTTCATAGAAACTGCATCATTCTAACTGCAGTATTTTTTAAATTTTGTTTAATACAAAGTATGCACGAGGCAACAGCATACTGACCCTTGGTATGGATAATTTTGTCAAAGCTTGGAATGTCACAGAGGACATTGTCACTGAGGATGTATCCACTCTTTTTTTTTAAGAGCGGCTGAGCTTTAATTGCGACAGTCAGGAAATTTTGACTGTTGACTTATTGGAGGAGGGGAGGAAAGTTCTAGTGGGGAGTCGGAACAATATGTATTGTTATGATTTAGTGGCTAAAAAATATATATCAGAAACAACCACTAAATCCAACATTTTAAAACTCAAGAAAATGACAGAAAATCTAGTGGCTGTGGCTAATACCAAATATATCAGTTTTGTTGATCCAAGAACCAAAATCTGTGATAATGGGTTTCGATTTAAGTCATAAATTAAGGCTGTTCAGCCTTTGAATGAATTAACTGCATTTTATGGAGCTGTGGATGGAGAAGTGGGAGCATTAGATAGTCGCATGATGAGTGCCCCTTTATGGAGTAATAAGCTAACTCACAAGAACAGGATTTATGACATTTGTAAATTAGAGGAGCTAGTGTTGACAAGTGATAAAAGTGGGCTAATAGCGGGATGGACAGGCAACGAAGCTATCCTTAAGTGATTATGATTTAGCAGAAGTATACTTAAATTTGATATTGAACATATAGAATAAGACAATGAATATCATGTCTGTACTTTTTGTATGAATAGAGTAATCATATATTTAATTGGATATAAATTATAATTCATATTTATGCAATTTTATTGTATAATCTGTCATTTTCCTTCAAGTTTTATATCTTAAAATATCCTCTTACAGATTCCTCAAGTTTAATATTTTAATACATTTACTTTTAACACAATTTAACCATAAGTTAATCATGATGATCTTTTGGATATTTTAGCAACGCATTGCGTCACAATTTGACTGTTTTAAGGTAAAAGATTTTGTGGCACTTTGATCAAACACCTCACAGTCTTAACCTCTATGCTTCTTTTATAATCGTGCTGAGCTTCAATCTCAGCTTGATGATAACTCCTAAAAGAAGTATCTTTTGGAATATAATCACTCTTTTTAATAATCTATTCCAACTAAAAAAAGCTTACTAGAGGATTGGGCATTCCTGCTCTAACCTTGCCATATATTTGCTTCTGAATTTAAGGGAAATTACATTAGATTTGGTGCAAAAATGGTCTGTAAAACTAAAGATAGAATTTTCTAAAAAAATTTATAAGGTTATTTTATCAGCCAGAAAATTAAGTAGATTTCTCATATTTTCAAAAAATTTAGCCATCACCTCAAAGTATTTATTGCTTGAAATCAATCTAACTCAGAAAAAAATTACTCATGCATGGGGGCTTTAAATTTCAATGTCTAAATGGCAAACTCCTCTGCATCATACTAAAGCACCTTCAAAAGAGATTTAGAAATTACTAATTTATTGTTGGAAACGCGACTAATATGCATTCTACTGTTCATAGACTCAATATACTTTTATAAAAACTAGTTGTTTTCCTCTTGATCTTGTTAAAGACTCAATTTTTATATTGCTTTTAGCATAGTACCCACTTCTGACATAATGTTTGAGAAATGGAAAAATTTCATATCTCCAAATGATCTAAAACGGTCAATGGCATAAGTTCTGCTTTATAATATACATACAGTGGCGGAAATTGAAGGGGAGAGTCGCATAAATGTAAAATTAGACATTATTTTCTCATTTCTATTTTTTTGACGTTTTTCACATAAAATAGTGTTTGAATATATGATTCCTCCCATTAGTTATTCCTCATTGAAGATTAGTTGAGGCCGACAAGCTTAATATGTTAACAATAACATTGTAGAAATTAACAACATGGATGGTCTAACCAGGTATTCTTCTGATCGTGGCTTGATAGAAATTGTAATTGTTTTGAGTAATTCTCTTTTTTTGTTTAGTTTTTCTTAATAAGGAGAAATGTACTTCAATTTCAATTTATTATTGGCTTCCCCTTATTCCAACAATCTGTCTGCAGTTTACATCTGCTCTTTGAGAGATTTTACGCTACGTTGAAACTATTTAATCAATTTTATCTTAAAAGGCATTATGTCGTCGAATTATGATAAAAAATTATATTAAGAAATGAAATACAAAATGAATATTAACAAAATGTAAATGTAAATGCTCAGATGATAAGGAAATATAAACCATAAGGCCTTTTCTGAAACTCGAAACAAATTTAATTCATTATGATTGATTTCAATAAAAGTGCAAATTATTGAATTTTTAAATTAATCTCATTTTATTAGAATCATTTTAAGA
>Ga0302280_1001712_pt1 | contig 17702 bp, 20 predicted proteins | sample III_Fen_E1_1_FD_198771 | JGI IMG/M metagenome (GOLD analysis project Ga0302280, IMG submission 198771) | Peat permafrost microbial communities from Stordalen Mire near Abisko, Sweden - III_Fen_E1_1 | ecosystem: Environmental > Terrestrial > Soil > Wetlands > Permafrost | place: Sweden: Abisko... | reverse complement strand
GCATATATTGTATCATAAATATTAGAATTTTAAGAATGAAGGTAGTATCTTTTTTTGCAGGAGCAGGGGGTCTTGATATTGGATTTGAAAAGGCTGGATTTGATGTGGTTTGGGCAAATGAATATGATAGGGAAATATGGGAAACTTATGAGAATTATCATATAAACACTACTCTTGATAGAAGGAGCATTGTAGATATATCTTCTGATGAAGTTCCAGATTGTGATGGGATAATTGGAGGGCCTCCTTGCCAAAGTTGGAGCGAGGCTGGTGCATTAAGGGGAATGGGTGATAAGCGTGGCCAGTTGTTCTTTGAGTTTATGAGGATATTGGCAGATAAACAACCAAAGTTTTTTCTTGCTGAGAATGTTTCTGGAATGTTATTGCCGCAACATAAAACAGCCCTTGAAAATATTAAATCAATGTTTAAGGAATGTGGCTATGAACTGGGTTTTGGCTTGGTGAACGCTTCCGATTATGGAGTTCCGCAAGATAGAAAACGTGTTTTTTTTGTTGGTTACCGCAAAGATTTAGGAATTAAGTTTGACTTTCCGAAACCCACTACTGATAAAAAGAAAATAACCCTGAAAGAAGCAATTGGCTTTTTAAAAAAAGGCGCATTGCCAGCTAAGGATGTATATTTCACAAATGGTTCAAAATGTGAAGTTGCAAATCATGAATACTTGACTGGTGGGTTCTCGCCTATGTATATGTCAAGCAACCGTGTCCGTTCTTGGGATGAAGTTTCTTTTACTATTCAGGCAGGAGGGCGCCACGCACCCCTGTATCCACAAGCGCCAAAAATGATTTTAGTAGCAGAAAATAAAACGTATTATTGCAAATGGAATCAATTAAATATAGCGGAAAAACATTTGAATTAAGAGAATTAAATCTTAAAGAATTTGGTGAAGTATTAATTGCATCAACTGAATTATCCGACCTCTTAATGAATGATGAGGGTGATGATTATGGGAGTGAAGAAGCAAGGTATATTGATGAGCAAATATGTTACTTTGTAACACCGGAACAGATGAAAACACAAGATGACTTGTTACTCGCTCTAATACTTGATAATGAAATAGATTAATAATGATAAGATTTCAATTCTTTCCGCGTTCTCAAGGCATTACACCGCAGATAAAATCTGTCATTTCTTGCTTTGAAAAAGAAGTTGATAAAATCAAATCCCCTAAAAATGATCTTTCCAGCAACGCTGTTTTAGAAGTAATAAGGCCGCATCTGGAAAAGATAGGTTTTACTGTCGAAACCGGAAAAACGAAAGCAAAGAAAATAAGTGTTCCTGTCTTATTTGGGCATGATAATAAAATCGATAAAGCATTTAATGCTGATGCAGTAAGCGAAGATGGGAAAATAGTAATTGAAATTGAAGCTGGCAGGGCAACGGAAAACAATCAGTTTTTGAAGGATATTTTTCAGGCATGCATGATGTTTGAAGTTGAGTATTTGGTTATTGTCGTTAGAAACAAATACAGGACCCATGATGATTTCGAATTAATAAACACTTTTCTTGAAACTCTTTATATTTCAAATAGGCTTCACTTGCCTCTAAAGGGTATATTGCTAATTGGTTATTAAAAAGTGTTCCATAGGAACTTGCTGTTTGTAGAAAATAACACATAAACCAACTTAGCTCCGTAGGAGCGCCCTGTAAAATATGCCAAACACCTATTCGCAAATTTATATCCAAATGGTTTTTGCTGTTAAAGGCAGAGAAAACCTTATTTCTAAAAACCATAGAGAAGAATTGCATAAATACATCACAGGTATAGTCCAAAATCGTGATCAGAAAATGCTGTCAATTTTCTGTATGCCAGATCATGCGCATATTTTGGTGGGTTTAAAACCGTCCATTTCCATTTCTGATTTAATGAGGGATATTAAAACTGGTTCGTCCAATTTTATTAATGATAATAAATGGATGAAAGGTAAGTTCAATTGGCAGGAGGGGTTTGGGGCATTTTCATATTCGCGAAGCCAAATTGATGCAGTAATCAAATATATACTAAGCCAGGAAGAACATCATAAGAAAAAAACATTCAAGGAAGAATATCTTGGTTTTCTCAAGAAATTCGAGGTCGAATATGACGAAAGGTATTTGTTCGAATGGATAGAATAAAAAAACAGCCCGCTCCTACGGAGCTTGGTGTCGGGTTGTGTTCAGTTCTACAAACAGTTGGCTCCTATGGAGCTAAAGACCCCATTCTCTATTTGTAAATTATTTATCGCTTGCCTAATTTCAAATTTGATACAACGGAGCAACGCTCAAAACTAATGAGCAAAATTCGCAGTACCAATACTAAGCCTGAAATCGCATTAAGGAAAGCACTTTGGAAGTTAGGAATTCGTTACCGCTTAAACGTTTCAAAACTACCAGGCAAGCCCGATATTGTTATTGGTAAGTTTAAAATTGCAATTTTTGTAGATGGTGAGTTTTGGCATGGTTACCAGTGGGAAGAAAAAAAACAAAAAATAAAATCTAACCGAGAATATTGGATTCCTAAGATTGAAAGGAATATCCAAAGGGATAAGCAAAATAATAGGACATTAAAATCAGACGGTTATAAAGTTATCAGATTTTGGGAAAATCAAATCAAAAAAGATGTCAAGAAATGCGTTAGCAAGGTTTTGAAGGCATTGAATTACACACATCCACAAACTTAACAAAGAGTAACCCTGTAGGCTTTATAATAGCATTTTCCAACTGCCTCTTGCCTTTGCTGGCGCGTATTTGAACGAAGTGGTAATTGGTGACCATTCACCTCGGCGTAACCCTACTTTTAGAAAAATTCACATGTCACCCCTACGGGGTTGAAAACCTTTGCTGCATTTTTTTCTACAATCATTTCACCCCTACGGGGTTTACCTCAACTCATAACTTAAGAATGCTTATTAAAGCGTGATGCTTCTCATAACTCACAACTTCTTCCTTAAATTTGCGTTCCTGTTTAAGCCATGACAAAAAACACAGCAGAGAATATTTTATTGTTCAGTATCGACCTGGAGGATATCCGTTTCCTGGTGCCCGGTGGCATGAAATACACGGAGAGGGTACCGGCTATGGTAAACCATTTTCTCCGTTTCCTACAGGAGCGCAACAGCAAGGCTACTTTTTTTGTGGTGGGCAATGTGGCGGAGTATTATTCGTCGCTGGTAAAAGAGATCATCGCCGAAGGCCATGAAATTGGCTGCCATACGCATACCCATGTCCCCCTCGACCGGCAGACCAAAGAGAGTTTCCGCGAAGACCTGCTCCGCAATAAAGATGCCCTGCACAACCTCGGTCTTGATGAAATTTATGGCTTCCGTGCCCCTGGCCTTTCGCTTACCGAGAAAACAAAGTGGGCGCACGAAGTGCTTATTGAGCAGGGGTTTAAATATTCTTCTTCCGTGATGGCTACCGACAGCGCTTTTCATGGATGGCCTGGCTTCGGCGAAGAATTTAAACTCATTGATGGCAAACTCTGGGAGCTGCCGCCTACCTTGCTGCCTTTTAAAAATTTTAGTATCCCGTTTGCCTCCAGTGTGTATTTCAGGTTTTTGCCGGCGTTCGTATCGCGCTGGGCGCTCAATGATAAATTCAAAAAAGGCCTGCCCGTCATCAGCTATTTCCACACCTTTGATATAGACTGGGAGCAGGAACGGTTTATGCACCCGGATGTGAACGGGAGGTGGCTGTACAATTTCCTGATGTACTACCACCGCAGGGGAATGCTGGATAAATACAATAGTATATTGCCAGCCAATGTAAACATGATGAGGTATATAGACTATGTAGAGGAGTGTTTAGTGATGAGTGGCGGGTGAAGGGTAATGAGAGCCGGAAGCAGCAAATATTAACTTATTGTTATTACTTTTCAGGGTTTCACTTTAATGTTTTAAAACCTACCTTTGCACAACTGTCGCAGGGGTATTTCAGTTACCCTGGGATAGTGTTTTTTAAAACCCTTTAAAACTTCGGAAAGATGAGCGCAGTAATAGATATGCAGCAAGTTTCTTACGAAATAAAATCGCTGATTGAAACCGGCGAAAGGGAAAAGATACGCGACATCCTCAGCACATGGACTGCGCCAGATATTGCACTATTGATGGTGGAGCTCGACAATGAAGAGCAGCATGTATTTGTATTCAACGCCCTCCCCAATGAACTGGCTATTTCCGCTTTTGAGTATTGCGAACTCGCAATCCAGATCAACCTTCTTGAAAACATATCGGAAGAGAAAAAGGCGGAAATACTGAATAAAATGCCTCCGGATGACCGTACTACACTTTTTTCGGAGCTACCCCCTGCGGAAGTGACAGAAATGCTGCAGGTGCTGAACCCTGAAGAAAGAAAAATATCGCTCACACTACTTGGTTACCCTGAACATAGTATAGGCCGCCTCATGACGCCGGACTACGTAGCCGTGCGTAAGGAATGGACTGTGCAGCAGGTACTCAATTACATAAGGCGTCATGGGCGCAATAGTGAAACGCTGGATATTATTTATATAGTGGATGAAAAAGGCCACCTGATAGATGATATTCGGATACGTGAATTATTGCTTGCTGACCCAAATACAATTTTAAAAGATATTCTTGACGATAAATATATAGCCCTGAAAGCTGTTCAGGATCAGGAAGAAGCTATTAAGGTTTTTAAAGACCAGAACAGGGTGGCCTTGCCTGTAATCGATACGAACGGCCTTCTGCTTGGCATAGTAACCGTGGATGACGTATTTGAAATAGCCCGGCAGGAAGACACAGAAGATATCCAGAAATTTGGTGGTAGCGAAGCCCTCGACCTGCCGTATGTGGATACTTCTTTCAAGAAAATGGTACAGAAAAGGGCGGGTTGGCTTATCGTACTTTTTCTGAGCGAAATGCTCACAGCTACAGCCATGGCCGGCTATGAAGATGAAATTGCCAAACTGGTCATATTGTCTATTTTTCTCCCTCTTATTATTTCCAGTGGTGGCAACTCCGGTTCACAGGCCGCCACGCTTATTATCCGCGCTATGGCCCTGGGCGAAATAAAATTAAGGGACTGGTGGTTTGTCATGCGCCGGGAAATCATGGCTGGCTTTTCTTTGGGTTGTATCCTGGGGGTTATTGGCTTTATACGTATTTCATTATGGCATTTCGTTTTTCATTCTTATAGTGTTGGAATAAATGGCGCTCCGTTAATGCCTGGTACATGGTTCTTACTAGCGATCACTATAGGGGTTTCACTTATCGGAGTTGTAATGTGGGGTACTATCGCAGGCTCTATGCTGCCAATAGTCTTAAAGAGGCTTGGCGCTGACCCTGCCACTTCATCAGCTCCTTTCATAGCGACTTTGGTGGATGTTACAGGCCTGATCATTTACTTCACTATAGCCGCCATTATCATGCGTGGCGTTATGATGTAGGTATATTATGGATTTCAGTTTTACAGAAAACCTGGTTTTTGAAAACGAGCGTGTTTTGCTCCGCCCGCTTGCGGAAGAGGATTATGAAAATCTGTTGCCAATTGCTCTTTCCGATGAAAAGCTATTGCAGTTTTCTATCAATCAGATATATTCTCCAGAACTTCTGAAAAGATATATTGGTAATGCCATCATTGAACGAAAAAAAAGTAACCGGTATTCATTTATCGTTTTTGATAAAAAAGCCAACCAATATGCGGGCTCAACCAGCTTTATGAATTTATCCAATAAGGATAAGCGGATTGAGATCGGGGCAACTTTTTATGGCCCACAATTCCATAAAACCGGACTAAACCGCAACTGCAAATACATGATGATGGAATATGTGTTTGAAGAGCTAATATTTGAACGGTTAGAATTGCGGACCGATGAAAGAAATACAGCTTCCCGTACGGCCATAGAAAAAATAAGCGGCCAATACGAAGGTATCCTTCGCAGCCATACCCTTATGTCAGATGGTTTCAGAAGAAACACCGTTTGCTATGGTATTTTAAGGAATGAATGGGAAGGGCTGAAAAAAGGAATATTTAGAGGGTTCGACAAAGGATAATAAATGCTTGAACTTCAACATTAAAAATCATTCAGAACCATTTAAAAGCAAAAAAATAATCCTTCCTGTTTTGGGTTTTATATTTTTTTTACTATATTGTGACAAATTCACACCTAATCTGACGACAGTATGATAAAACACCCTGGAACAATACTGATTAGTTTTCTATGCCTTTATTTTAATTTTACAAATGCCCAAACCGGAAATATTAACTTATATAATAATGCTGTAGCTGAAATGGTACAGGCAGATAAATTATATCAGAATACTAAAAATGCCATTGACGCTCCCACCATTAAAAAAACTGCAGACGCCTATAAAAAAGCCGGGGATGATTTTGTAAAAGCAAGGGCTGCCTTGCCGGGGCTGGATATAAAAACAGCATATTACTCAGCATATTGTTATTTTTCTGCCGCGCAATCTGATTATACAATGAGTTCTGCCGATGCCGGTAATGAACTTGTGCTTTCTGCCCTGCAACAGTGGCCGCAACTTAATAATATCCCATACAAAAAGCTCGTAGGCGAAACGAAAGTAAAAGATGGGGGCCAGGCCTATTCAATACAGGCTGCAGTAAAAGAGGATGATTGGTATAGGCTATTTTATTCATTGCAGGAAAACGCAACAAGGATATTTTATGAAAACAAAAGCTACGCAGATGCGATATACCATGCAGATACTGTAATCCACCAAAATTATAAATTCCCTTTATTATCAGCTCAGGCGGCCGATTATGCTGCAAAGAGCTGCCATGCATTGCAAAAAGATGGAAAATCAACAGAATATACAATTACAGGCTTGCAAAGGGCTGGCGAATTTCAGGCTATAAATGATAAAGAAAAAGAGGCCTATAAAACAGTCGTTAATTCCCTGATCAAAAACCTTGAAAGCTATGGCGATATAGACCCCGTTTTCGCTGCTAACGCAGCTATGGCAATGTCTAAAGTTTCAAAATACGGCATAAATGTGTGGGACAAAGCAAAGAAATATGGATACAATGCTTACAATAAAGGGCAGGATTCTAAAGAACTACTTTTTGCACTGGCAGATATTGAGCGGGGCGAGGCAGAAGATAAAGAAGTAAAAAGATGGATAGACTTATTGCAGGAAAGACAAAGTGAATTTAACAGGGCCGATTATAATCATCTTGCCCTGGAATATAATTATCTGCATGATGGTAAAGATGCCGGACGCTCCTTAAGACGGGGCAGGCATTATGAGAACAAACAAAATACCTCAGTAGCTATAACAACCAACCCTTTCAACTATTTCATCTGGCATGATTACCCTTTTAGCCTGGACCTTATTAGGCCGCATACAGCCCATGAGTTAAGAATAAGTTTCGACAATAATACCCCTTATGCCGTTGTAAACCCAACACTTGATACAGGGTCAAGAGTAAAATCTGTAAATTATACCGGCTATGAAATATCTTATACTATTAAGCATCGCTTTACAAGCCTATCAGGAAAAAAATGGCTTTGCCCTTACACTGGTTTACAATTCAGGTACACATACAGGAAATTCAACCAAACACCGGCCCAATATTATTCTGATACAAGCACTGCAAAAATTTCCCCAATACATCGTGATACAATAAAAGCGACCAGCCAGCAATTTGATATTAACATACAATTTGGTGAACAAGTACATTACAAACGGTTCTTTGCCGATTTTTTTGCCGGGATCGGCGTCGGGTACAGAACACTAGTATCCAATATCCCATCAGTTGCAAGTGACCCTATAACTTTAGAGGGTACACCCGGAGTAGTTTTTAATCCCTCAAGATGGAATACGGTTTATATTCCATTAAGGCTTGGGTTCAGGGTAGGGATCATACTTTAACTGCTGCATTTTGGAAATTTTTGCAGAAACTGAGCGTCTTATTTTGCGGGAAATTCTTTCTTCTGATGACAAGGGAATGTTTGAGCTTGATTCAGATGCAGAAGTACATAAATATTTAGGGAATAAACCCGTAGAAACGATAGTCCAAAGCCGAGAAATGATTGAGTTTATCAGGCGGCAATATATTGAAAATGGAATAGGCCGATGGGCTGTCATTGAAAAAGCATCGAATGATTTTATGGGTTGGGCTGGACTTAAATTGAATAAGGAGCCAAGAAACGACCATATAGATTATTACGACGTTGGCTACCGGTTCATAAAAAGATATTGGGGAAAAGGTTACGCTACCGAATCAGCAAAACCCTCACTAAAATATGGCTTTGAAAAGCTAAAGTTAAATGAAATATACGGTACGGCAGATGCACAAAACATTGCCTCAAAAAAGGTGCTGGAAAAACTTGGGCTAAAATATATAGAGACGTTTGAATATTATAGCCGGCCTACAGTTTGGATGAAAATAACAAAAGAGGAGTGGAGTAATATCCCTTAAAAAATGTTATTTTTTTAACTAATTGCCTCAACCTCTTTCAACCAGTTTTCCGTGATTACTTTCCATGAAAACTCTCTTTCAGTTAATGCAATACCCGCCTTTGAAAATTGTTCCCTTAATACCGGGTTTGCCGCAAGTTCCAACACCGCCCGCGCAAGGTCAGCTCCGTCACCCGGGGCTGTTTGCACCCCGCAACCATTTTGTACTACAATATCTGCTGATTCTCCTTCTCCCGAATAAATTACAGGCACCCCGCATGCGAGAGCCGGAAATGTTTTTGCGGAGCGAATTTTTTTCGCTACGTCCATATCGCGCACCGTTACCAGAGCTGCATAAGTTATTGACATCACAGTCGGAACATCAATGAAAGGCAGGTCGGTAAAAACCACGTTATTGATTTCTTCCTTTTTTGCTTTTTCGGTCAGGGTTGCCCGTTCTGCACCGCTACCGGCTATTAAATAAACAATATCATTATGCTCTTTTGTAAGTTTTGCGGCTTCCAATATTACATCTGCGCCGTGGTTGTAGGCAATAGTGCCCGCAAAAGTAAATACCTTTTTTCCCTCAATGCCAATTCTTTTCGCATAGCCGGCATCATATGGCAACGGGTGCATGAAATCAAGGTCAACGCCATTGGGAAGGAAACTCATCTTTTCACGAGGGATATTCAGTTCTTTTATAAAGTGTTCAATAAATGCATGGGTAACTGTTGATACAGAAAGGGAATTCATCATCAGTTGTTTCTCCATGCGCCGAGCTAATTTTACTATATTACCCAGCATCCACCCCCTTTCTCCACTTTGTTCCACCTGGAGGTCTGGTGTGTTGTAGATATATGGCTTTTTGTATAACCATTTTGCAAACAGACCATAATAAGACAAAAAAACAGGCTGTGATTCAATGAATATGATATCCACTTTTCTTGCGGCTCTTAAATGAAAAAGTGCGTGGAAAGTAAAAGTGAAATAATTAAAAAGCCGTTTAATTATATTTCTTCCGGCTGCAGGGTAGAGCCATAGTCGTTTAACTGGGATACCATCAACTGTATCATTCATTGTAAACTTACCTTTAAACCCATTTTGTAATATGCCTTCGGGATAGTTTGGCATCCCCGTTAATACTTTTACATTGCAGCCTGCTTTTTTTAATTCCTGTGCAAATGCGCGGAGACGAACTTGAGCCGCTCCCCTTTCAGGGTAATAATATTGAGTTGCAATGAGCCAGTTTTTATATTTAGGCACTTTCCGTTTGTTTTAATTCAACACAAAGTTCGGAAAGTTTTAGAAAGGAAATGGCTTTGAATTTATCAAACGATTGAATATTTATTAAATAGTAAATAAAAAAGCCCGTGATATGTTTCACGGGCTTTTTTTGCAATTCTAACTATCTATTTTATGAGTTATCTCTAAAGTCTGAATCTATTTTACCCTTTTCCATGTTTCGCTTTCACCAAAAAGAGGAATGCCGACATAACCGCGGACTTCCAGCGTATTATTATCAACAAGTTTCATTTTGCAGGAATAATCCTTCCCTGTCGGAGGCTCATATATTTTGCCGTCTACGAATACCTTATCGCCATCATACGTAAAGTTTCGCATTATTACGAGGCCCATAAGCGGCTGGTTACGTTTGGCTTCGTCAGGGTTGTGGCTATCCATTACAGGCTTGCCGTTTTCAGTTGATTTCTTCAGCCATGTGATTTTGCCATAATACAGGCCACTGTTACTATAAATTGTAACGTAGCAGGCCTGGTCTTGCGTCAGCCATGTACCAAGAACCTGGTCTTTGCTTGCATCATTAGCGCCTGCAATACTTAAAAGACTAATACTGACAAGGCACAATGAAAATAAAATTAATCGTTTCATATTATTATTTAATTGTTTCCTTGCAAAATTATGTCGGCCAATAGCCCAGATTAGCAACCATCAGTAGCATAAACTTACTATTGTAAGATTTTAAAATTTTCTGAGTGAAAAAAATAAGATATTTGTAAAATAATAAACCCGTCGTGGCAAATACCATGACGGGTTTATTTAAAAGGTATTTGGATGGTTATCGCCCTTACAAAGTTCCTTTGCCAGGATTTATATTCAGGCGTTTTTGCAAATCATATACAAGCTTTTCGAGCTCATAGATACGGTCTTCCATTGTGTCAGGGCTTGGTACCTGGCCGGTAAGGCGGCGCCTTACATACCATAGTTCCATTATCTCACCTAAGCCTAAAGAATATGGTTCGTAGTATTTATTATCAGAGTACAGGTTTACATTGTCTTCGCCACGGTGTTTCATAAGGCGTTTAACAACAATGCCATCATGCTTGGTTACTACAACATACATTCTTCCATTCCTTATGTCGGCAGGGTTTAGCACCTGCTGGCAAAAAAGGATGTCTTTTTCAAAAACCGTTGGTTCCATACTATCGCCGCCCACTTCAAATAAGCGCATAGAAGGAATGTTGAAGAATGGTATCCTCACGGCAGGAAGGGTACCGAGAAATTCAGGGTCGCCATACCCTTTCAGGTAACCTGCGTAAGCTTTAACAGGCACATATACAGCCATTTCTTCGCCATCAGACGATACGGTGGCGGTAATAACCTGCGGGGCCTTTTCATACGTACTGATGCTTCCCCCCGGCTCGTCAAAGAACATAGGCTCTCTGCCGGTATGGATGTAAGCATGGTTGATCTTCGGAAATGCCCTGAATAACCCCTGCAGGATTTTAAAGGACACATTTCCCGGCCCGTTGATAATGTTACTGATGTTCTGCGAACTTACCCCTAATCGGTTGCTGAACTCAGTGGTGGTGTCAAATGCGTTCTGCTTTTTCAAAGCAGTAAAAATTTTCTTAAAATTGATTGTTTCAATTCTTTGTGCCATGCTTCTGGTATTTATTGTGTTAAAAATATCGCTCAAAAAAACCCGCCTAACAAATAGGATCCCCATCCATTTGCCAAGAAGAATTAATTCGATTACACAAATTTAAAACAAATAACATGAATGCAAAATTTTACCCTCTTTATTATTGGTAAATCAGGAAGCATTGCTGTCAGGAACAGTTTATTAATCAATATATTCCCTTTCACAGCCTATTCAAGCTGATTATTTTTTATCAGGGCTGTAGTTTGGCGCTTCGTTCATTATTATTACATCATGCGGGTGGCTTTCTTTTATGCCGCTTGATGTAATTTTAATGAACCGTGCGCCTTGCAGGTCTTTAATAGTTTTTGCCCCCGCGTATCCCATACCGGCGCGCAGCCCGCCAATGTATTGATACATTACTTCTGCCAGGCGGCCTTTGTAAGGTACGCGGCCTACAATGCCTTCAGGCACCAATTTTTTTATCTCTTCTTCAGGGTCCTGGAAATAGCGGTCGCCACTACCCTGTTTCATTGCTTCAATGGAACCCATTCCACGATAGGTCTTGAATTTTCGTCCCTCATAAATGATCGTTTCGCCCGGTCCTTCTTCCACGCCTGCGAAAATACCTCCAGCCATTACGGTGCCTGCTCCGGCAGCAATGGCTTTTACTATATCGCCGGTATATCTTATGCCGCCATCGGCTATAACGGGAATGCCCGAGCCTTCAATGGCTTTTACACAATCCATTATTGCGGTTAATTGCGGCATACCAATACCTGCGATCACGCGGGTAGTACATATGGAACCAGGCCCAACGCCTACTTTTATGGCGTCAGCGCCGGTATCAGCCAGCGCGCGTGCGCCTTCACCGGTCGCTACATTACCGGCTATTATTTCCATGTCGTGGTATTTTATTTTCACCCGGCGCACAACATCCAGCACACCTTTGCTGTGCCCATGGGCAGTATCAATCGTTACTACATCTACGCCTGCTTTTATGAGCGCCTCCACACGGTCTTCAATATCAGCTGTTACGCCCACAGCAGCGCCAACACGCAACCGCCCAAAACTATCTTTGCAGGCATTGGGGTGGGCATTCAGTTTTTCTATGTCTTTAAAGGTAATGAGGCCCTTCAGTACTCCGTCTTTGGTAATGACGGGCAGCTTTTCGATCTTATATTTCTGCAGTATTTTTTCGGCTTCTTCCAGGTCGGTGCCCTCTTTGGCGGTGATGAGTTTTTCTCTTTGCGTCATTATTTCAGACACATTACGGTACATATCCGTCTCAAACCGCAGATCTCTATTGGTAAGTATACCTACCAGTATATTATTATCGTCAACGATAGGGATGCCGCCTATCTTGTTATCCTTCATTATTTTCAGGGCATCAGTCACTTTGGCGTTGGCATGAAGGGTGATGGGGTCTTGTATCATCCCGCTTTCAGAGCGTTTTACGCGCCGTACTTCTTCAGCCTGCTGCGCTATGGTCATGTTTTTATGTATCATACCTATACCGCCCTCACGCGCCATAGCCATAGCCATCAGCGATTCTGTGACCGTATCCATCGCCGCCGAAATAATAGGCACATTTATCCGGATATTCCTGGTGAGAAACGTCTCCAGGTTGGTCTGGTAAGGCAAAATTTCGGAATAAGCAGGCACGATGAGAACGTCATCGTACGTAAGGCCTTCGCCAATTATTTTATCTTCAGGGTTTAACATGCAAATAAGGTACTATTTGCCGAGCAAAATTAAGTATTATTTATTTAGGAAACCTCCTCACGCTTATTTTTTTATTGGAGGCATTGAAAACCCGGAGACTTTCTTTTATAAAACCCCACAAGTGACTCTGAGTTTAATCTTTGTAGGAACAAGGAAACATGCAAGCAATTACGTTATTGAAGATTATTAATTACCGTTTGAAGATAACCATCAAATTCTGTAAAACCCTTGTCGGTGTTATCACCGACAAGGAAGAATGCTTGCTGCTTGTTGGTGATAACACCAACAAGGGTAGAAAAAGTATGGCGCCGCAGGCAAACACCATAAGGTGAAAGCGCCGTAGGCAAATATAACTTTAAGTTCATCAATAAAACCTCTCATTAGCGCTTCGTCCTAAAAAAAGCCCTTTCAGGGTGACAAAGGTGGTGGCATGTATAAGGGTATCTATTTCCGATCTGTGAATCTGTGGCAATTGTATTTGTTCCTTTGTGGCAAAAATTTTTAATCTGTGGTTAAAGATTCCCCCAAAAAGAATTAATCTGTACCCAACCTTCAAATACTGAATTAATCTTAATTTTGTAGCAACTATATTTGCTGAGAGGCATTATATAGTTGGATAAGGAGTAAATATGATTAAAGTAACCATAGACGGTACTGAAGTAGAAGTAGAAGAAGGCACTACCATCCTTAATGCGGCGCGCCAAATGGATGGCCCAAATGTGCCCCCTGCGATGTGCTACTACAGCAAACTGAAAGGCAGCGGCGGCAAATGCCGCGTTTGCCTCGTAAAAGTAACTGCAGGCAGCGCCAAAGACCCGCGCCCTATGCCCAAACTGGTAGCCAGTTGCGTAACGCCTGCGCAGGATGGCATGGTGGTAGAAAACCTGAAATCGCCGGAAGTGATAGATGCACGGAGGGGAGTTGTGGAGTTCCTGCTACTTAACCACCCGCTCGACTGCCCTATCTGCGACCAGGCCGGGGAGTGTGACCTGCAAAACTTAGGTTTTGAACATGGCAAAGCCAAAACCCGCTATGAAGAAGGCCGCCGGAAATTTGAAGTGATAGACATTGGCCCCTATATAAAGCTGCACATGACTCGCTGCATACTCTGCTACCGCTGCACGTATGTTGCTGATCAGCTTACCGATAAACGCGTACATGGTATTATCTGGCGCGGCGAGGTATCGGAAATAAGTACGTATATAAAGAATTCTATAGAGAATGATTTCTCAGGTAATATGATAGATGTATGCCCTGTGGGCGCATTGACAGATAAGCCTTTCCGGTTTGAAAGCCGTGTATGGTTCCTGAAACCAATGGATGCCCACCGCGACTGCCCGAAATGCAAAGGCAAGGCAGTGGTATGGATGCATGGAAAAGAAGTCTATCGCGTAACCGGCAGAAAAGATAAATACGGCGAACTGGAAGACTGGATCTGCAACGAATGCAGGTTCGAAAAGAAAGACACAAATGATTGGGTGATAGAAGGCCCTCGCGCCATAAGCCGCCACTCGGTGATAAACCAAAATCATTTTGAAGCGCCATACAGATCACTTCTGGCAAAGAAGCAATTACCGGCGGCAGATGAAATGCTTACGGCGGCTGAGAAAGAAGAAGCATAATAGATAAAAATTAATAACGGGCATAAAATATTATGCCCCTACGAACATGGATATATTCTTTTTGCTTTCTAAAACAATACTGGTGGTGCTGATATTCACCATTTCGCTGGTAGTGGCTATGTACTCTACACTCGCGGAAAGGAAAGTAGCCGCATTTCTACAGGACAGGATAGGCCCGAACAGGGCGGGGCCATTAGGCATTTTGCAACCCCTTGCCGACGGGCTGAAATTCTTTTTCAAAGAAGAAATAATCCCGAATGCATCAAGCAAATTTCTCTTCATCGCCGGGCCCGGCATCGCCATGATGACGGCTACTATGACGAGCGCGGTTATTCCCTGGGGCGAGCCGCTAACTATTGCCGGCAGGCAGGTATCGCTACAGGTAGCGGATATTAATATAGGTATATTGTACATATTTGGCGTCGTATCGCTTGGCGTATACGGCGTTATGATCGGCGGATGGGCATCTAATAATAAATTCAGTCTTTTAGGCGCTGTTCGCGCTTCATCTCAAATGATCAGTTATGAACTGGCCATGGGTATGTCTGTTATCGCCCTGCTAATGATCACCGGTTCGTTGAGTTTGAAGACAATAGTGGAACAACAAAGCGGATGGCACTGGAATGTTATTTATCAGCCACTCGGTTTTCTTATTTTTATAGTTTGCGCTTTCGCGGAATGTAACCGCTCCCCTTTCGACCTTGCAGAATGTGAATCGGAACTTGTAGGCGGCTACCATACCGAGTACAGTTCTATGAAACTCGGATTTTATCTCTTTGCCGAATACATCAACATGTTTATTTCCTCTGCCGTTATTTCCACTTTGTATTTCGGCGGGTACAATTTCCCTTTTATACATAGCCTGGGCCTGTCGCCCAATTGGTTATCTATAGTAGGGGTGGTTGTGTTTTTCGCAAAGATATCATTCTTTATATTCTTTTTCATGTGGGTTCGGTGGACGATACCACGTTTCCGCTACGACCAACTGATGAAACTGGGATGGCAGGTATTATTGCCTTTGTCCATCATTAATATCCTGCTTACAGGCGGGGCAATGGCATTTTTTAAATAATAAGATAAATCTCCTTGAAGGATAGGTAAATATTATGGAACCATTAACCAACAGGTCGAAGACATTAGTAAGAAAGCCGATGAACCTTGCAGAAAGGGCTTACCTGCCTGTTATTGTAGGGGGTATGGCTATTACCATGAAACATTTTTTCAGGAAGAAAGCGACTATTCAATATCCTGAAGTGAAACGGGAATTCGCACCAGTTTACCGCGGGGTACATATATTAAAGAGGGACGAAAACGGCGCTGAACGCTGTACAGCTTGTGGCCTATGCGCCCTTAGCTGCCCGGCAGAAGCCATCACCATGACTGCCGCTGAAAGGAAACCGGGAGAAGAACTACTTTACCGCGAAGAGAAGTATGCCGCCGTATATGAGATAAATATGCTTCGCTGTATTTTCTGCGGGCTGTGCGAAGAAGCCTGCCCGAAAGAAGCTATCTTTTTGAGCGACTCTATTGCTATTGCCAACTATGACCGCGAAGGGCTTGTTTACGGCAAAGATCGCCTGGTAGAGCCTATGGATCCAAAAGGCCACATCAATACTGTAGAGGAAGCGGAAAGGCAAAAATGGTTTAAGAGCAGATAGAGAGGCGTTGTTAAATTGCTGAATTGTTAAATTGTTGAAGAAAGGAAGCAAGAGCTTTTCTACCCATTCAACCTTTTAAAACGGCTTTCATTTCTATCCCAAATTACCCATCCCAATAAACTCCCGACAAGAAACATAGCTAACAAAGTAGCAAGCACTTCTTTAAGAATATTCTTTAACAAAATGGTGCCGGAATATTTTACAAAGAGAGTATCACATTCACATCCCCATATATTCAGGAAATGCAATGCAGTTACTCCCAATCCTAATATCAATGTAAACCTTATAATAAACCAATTCCTTCCCCGTTTACGGGTCCATTTCCAGTTATCACAAAACCGTTCATCTTTTTCAGTCATGTTGTTTTTTATTGATTGAATAGTTAAAAAAGCCCCGTTCAAATAAATTGAACAGGGCTTTTTGATTTGGTTTAATTGATTATTTTTTATTTAACCATCACTACCGTTTTTGCGACCTGTTCATTCCCGATGATCAGTTTTACAAAATACATACCGCTGCCAGAACCATAAGAAGAAGGGTCGAAAGTAAATATATGTTTACCTGAAGATTGGTTCATCTCAGTATTCTCTATAAGGGATTTCCCATTCATGTCATAAACCTTAATAGTCACATCCTGGCTCTGTGCAAGGGTATATTCTACATTAGTATTTGTGGTGAATGGATTTGGATAAATGCTTACATCAAAGCGGCTGGCAGAGGCATTGTCAATGCCGGTAGGAGTATTAATAACAGTAATGATGGTCATGGCAGAGTCGCTGCAGCCGGAAGAATTGGTATAGGTATATGTCAGCGTAAATGACCCTAAAGTAGATGGAGTAAAATCACCGGCAGAATCAACATTTTGTCCTTCCCATTTGCCACCTGAAGGGCTAAATCCTTTAAGCAATATGGGTGTACCCGACATGGTAAAAGTATCATTGTTTCCGGCAGATACCGTTGGCAGACTATTTACTGTTACATCCACACTATCAGTAACACTGCAATGTGTATTAGTACTGGTAGCAGTAAGATAATAGGTAGTGTTGACTGTTGGCTTTACCAGCGGATTAGAAGATTTACTGGTATAGTTCCCGGCGCTGGAAGTCCATTTATATGTAATTCCTAAAACGCCTGCAACCCCAATATTTGCGCTATTTCCTATGCATATAGCTTTATTGGTATTAAGCGTGACGGCTGGTAATGGTGATACCGATACAACTACTGAATCTGACTGGGAACACCCAAGTGCATTGGAAGCAGTCAGATAATAAGTAGTACTGGCAGTAGGGTTTACAACCGGCTGCTCGGCAGAACTTGAAAAACCGGATGGGCTGTTAGACGTCCATGTGTAAGTAATGCCGCTCATGGTATCGCCAATAGTGACACTGCTACCTGAACAGGTTTTTTGTGATTTCCCCGCCAGATCGGGTA
>Ga0302280_1001707_pt1 | contig 17719 bp, 14 predicted proteins | sample III_Fen_E1_1_FD_198771 | JGI IMG/M metagenome (GOLD analysis project Ga0302280, IMG submission 198771) | Peat permafrost microbial communities from Stordalen Mire near Abisko, Sweden - III_Fen_E1_1 | ecosystem: Environmental > Terrestrial > Soil > Wetlands > Permafrost | place: Sweden: Abisko... | reverse complement strand
TATAAGCTATGTGAGACAATCTACTGAAGAGCCGTATGAGGTGAAAATCTCACGTACGGTTCTGTGAGGGGCGTTGAAATAGATGTCTACTCGACTAAGAAAACAAGCAGCCCGTAGCGAGTGGCTGTTTGTTTTAATCGCTAAAAACTATTGATTATATATATAACCGATATTGGGTATCTCTGCAACAAAAGGGGTAGATCCCCACAGGATTTTGATTAAACCCTCTGTTTTCCAGTAGATAACGCAAAAACTCTTGCCGGATTTAGAGCACTTCCAACCGTATCAATATTGGGAGTGAAAAATTCAGTGAATTCTTAAGCGCATCATCAGAAAAATCATACTCGCCCTGAAGGTTAACGTGCTGCCATAGAACCACCGAGCCGTTTTTAATGATGTTTACAATGCGCTCACGTTCAATCGGATCCTTTGTCTTGGCAATCAAATCTGACAGGTATAGGTAATTCCAGCAGATAATAGCGTTCTCAATGAGCCGCTTACAATTATCCGTTTTAATCTGCTCTTCCTTGGTCCGTTGCTGAAATTCCTGATTGCTCCCGAAGAATACGGCTTTGGCGAATTTATGGATGCTTTCAGTTTTATTCAGTTGCTTTTCAATGGTCTGACGAAGTTCAACGTCGTCGATGTATCTTAAAAGAAAAATCGTTTTTATAAGCTTACCAAAATTCTTTACAGCGCGGTAAAGAGGGTGCTGACGAGAGTAAGCGCTAAGACGTTGGAATAATTGGGATGCTGTAGTGTGTTTGAGTCTTACCGTAGCCACAAGACGCAGGATATTATCCCATTCGGCTTCGATGGTGGCCAGATCAATTTTTCGATCAGGGATTATTTTATATCCTAAATCCCTGAAATTTGAACGCGGCTCAGTAGCAAATAGTCTTTGATCGCCAAAATCCTTGATTCTTGGCGCAAAAGAAATACCCAGCAGGTGGGTAACGGCAAAGACTATTTCAGTATAGCCATGCGTATCAGTTGAATGAATGTCGCTTTTAACAACGTCATTCTGCAATAGGCCATCGATGACATAAGCGGCTTCCCGTTCAGAAGGGGAGATGACCGTTGAATAAAAAAGTCGATGCTTCTCATCAGTAAAGGTATAACTGCTGACACCTTTGCCTTTGCCAAAATATTTAAAAGAATGGTTGGCATGTAATGAATCAACGCCGATGCCGAATTTCTGGCCGTCGCTGCTGGTATGGACTGTTGCAGGATCTTTCTGAAAGACATGGGAGAGACTTAATTGGTCAATGAGTCCCAGGATTTTATCATTGGCATTATTTAAGCCCTCATTGCTGAAATACCAGTTAACGGTATTTTCAAGCGCATAGGCGCTAATGCTATTGGAAATCCTGGCTATCTTCCTGATCCCCAGATTACAGCCAAGCCCGATAATTCCGGCAATGATGGTTTTAAAGTCTGGCCGGCCACCATGGCCTTTGGTTTTCCAATGTTCAAAACAGTTAATAAAGGACGTGGCCTTATTGACCGTTGATAGGATCTCAAAAAGAGAGAAATACCTTTCATGAGGGAACAAGTCCATAACTTGGGCATCCGATGGTTCCGTGTCTTTGGCAGGGGGTGTGTTCACGATGGGTTTGTTATTTGCCCCAATCCGTACAAACGTATTCTTTGAGTTTGAAATACTTTTGTTAGTCACTTCAAATTGAGTATTTATGATCGAGGAGATTGCCTTGATGACCTTATTGAAGTCTTCAAACCCAATCAATTCGGATTTTTGTAAAAAGCTCAGCCTATTTTCTTCCCAAGCCTTCTTGGGGATAAGATAATGATCAAAAGATCTGTATTTGTAGGAATACAGTAGATTTAAAGCGCCAGATTTAATGCCGCCCGCGATCACATGAAACAAAAAGACCTTGTATAAAGATACACGTGGCTTATTATCATCGGCAAAAACCTTCTTTTCCTGGGTTTCATTCAAGAAATCCCTCGGGGCGTCTTTGCCAATAGTCCCATCCTTGGTTTTATAGTAATCAACGGCACGGAGGATTCTTTTATCTGAGCTGTCTTGATCAAAGCAAATGTGTTTGATGATCTCTGACACGCGGTTTTGGAGCTTAATGGAGGAGTCTTCCAGAAAATCATAATAGCGATCATCCTTGATGCGCCCATAATCCGCTTCCAGTTTTGATAGCTTATCTTCAATTGTTTCAGTGTCGGACTCAGGTTCTTTAAGGAACATCAATTGGATTGCCTGGACCTTTTGATTATCAGACAGTGTGTTGTTAAAGATGACGCTCTTGATGTCTTGGAAGGAGAGCTTGGTTATTTCGATGATTTTCTCCGTCACAACTTCTTTTTTATTACGGTTCTCGTAATAGTATTCCTGGTGCTTTCTTAAGGCAGTATTATGGGCGTTTTGGCTTGCGTGAATTAGAGCGTCGATCAGCAAGTCGTTAAGCGTATAGTACCTATGGATCAAAAAGCACAGGAGATGCAAATACCGGTTAATCCCTTCTTGTTTGAACATCTGGAAGGCTGTAGCTTTCATGACGAAGCCAGCATAATATTGGATTGTTTGGGTATCCAAATCAACCTTGGTAATGACGGGGCTTAATTGGTTATACAATTTTTTAAGATAGATAAAGTCTTTGATATTGGTCTTAATGTGCGTGGGGCGAAGGGAATGGGAATTCTTTTTGAGGGCTGTCACCTTATAGGCAGATGAATTGCGATCACTGTTGTAGCTTTCCAGAAGGCCATCCAAGTGACGTTTGTCGTCCTTGGTGATCACATTCTCAAGTGAAGATAGTATCTTGTCCTTGTATTTATTAAACGCCGTGGTGATTATTTCGGCCAAGACATAATAGCGTGGTACCTCAATTCTCTTTTCTTTTAAGAAATCAACCAATGCCGAGAGTATGGCTTCTGGCTTCATGTGCCCGGAGCAAAGGACAGAGGCTTCTTTTAAGAGCATCTGTTTTGTTTCATCGGTAAATGTGGCACAACCTAGTAAATCCAGGATGATCTTTTGATGGCGTTCAAGGGTGGTGTCTTCGTATTGGGCGAAGTCAATAGATTCCGGGGGGATATTGAAATGCCCGCAGACAAAATCTATTTCACTTTTGAGAAAATCTTTAGCCCTGAAGAATTTGTTTGTCGCTTTGAAATATCCGTGCAGCAAGACAAAACTAATCTTGTTTGCAGATGTTCGAAGGGATGCTATTGACTCTTGGGCTGCTTTTGATGGCCTAAAGAACTGTTTGCGTTCATCAGCATTAAGGGCAGGGGGAGTGTCAAAGGAGTTGATTTCAGCGGGGGAGAGGATTTTGATGTTTGTTGACATAGACGGTTCCTGGTATTATCCTCACGTACTACACCTGTGAGGGAATTTCTGATAAAATTAATCTATATTTCTGTAGGGAGACAGCTTGCATGGTTCCTTATGGCGGCGTAAGCTGACCATTTAGAAAGATTGTTGCTTCCTGCGGTCTAACTGGGAATATTCATTTAGGATGCTATGGGGTTCGGTTGATACCGAATTACCATTTATATCCCAGGATATATTGAGTTAGACGCTGCCGGAACACCCTCCCTACTGGAAAAGAACAAAAACTGCATTTACTACGAAAGGACGCCCATGAATTACCTTGGTATTGACGTCTCAAAAGCCAACTCTCGCTATGTCTTTTTAGACAATGACGGCGAGAAACTTGTAAAACCATTCACGCTTGACAACGGACATAATGACTTCAATAAACTTCTTGATCGACTCAAAGAACTAGCTTTGTTGCCGGATAATCTCCTTATCGGCATTGAGGCCACCGGAATCTGGTGGGAAAACCTTTACAGTCTATTGACTGAACATAAATTCAAGGTCATCGTGCTTAATCCTCATCAGACCAATAAATTCCGTGAAGCTCTACGCATTAAGGCTAAAACTGATGACATTGATGCTTACGTCATCGCTGGATTGTTACGTTCTCAGGAATACGCTTCAAGTTATATTCCTGAAGAATCTATCCAATGTCTTCGAGAAATAACTAAACTCCGATTCGAACTAGTCAAAGATCGCCAAAACTATGAACGTCAGACCAACGCTTTACTTGGGCTCTTATTCCCCGAGCTCGCCCAGACGGCAATCAAGAATCCTTTTGCCGTCTCATCAATGGCCATTCTTAAGGCCTATCCAACCGCCAAGCATCTAGCGGAAGCTAAACCAAAGAACATCGAAAAAATCGTACGCTCAATCAAAGGCAATAACTTCAACATCAAAGAAATTCAATCACTTATCGAATGTGCTCAAAAATCTATCTACTCGGGCCGTGCCAAACATGACCGCGGCTTAAACCTAATTATTCTTCTAACTCAAGTCGAGTCTTTACAAAATGCCATTGCCCAACTCGATGAGCGTACAAATAATATTCTTTCACCTTCTGATTCCAATGACGCCAATAGCTTCCCAGGTGCCAATCTTTTGAGCATCCCAGGAGTTGGCCCTAAAACACTGGCTGCCATTTTATCTGCTGTCGGTTCCGACGGTCAAGCATTCCCAGACGGAAAACATCTCATCGGCCACATCGGATTCTTCCCGAAAATTTATGAATCCGGTGAAACCAGACACGATAATACAATGTCAAATCGTGGACCAAAATATTTACGCGCGGCTCTATACATGTCTGCTGTCGCCTGCTTAAAACATAATCCAGAATTTAAAGCCCTTTACGACCGTAAGGTATCTCAAGGCAAAACAGCCAAGCAATCTCTGGTTTATGTTGCCAAAAAATTGGCACATCTTTGTTTGAGTATGCTTAAATCCGGTGAGGACTATAATCCCTCACGTGTTTTTATGCCTGCTTAAGAAAGATCGTTTTACTGCTCTTTGACAACTTAATTTTTACCTTGACCCTTTATAGGATGTCTTTCTTTTTAAACGGTTGATGGTAATTTTGCGACGATTATATATAAAATTGCGTCAACAAAGATAAATTTGCTTTTTACCAGGAAAATATGCTATACATTAAGTATTCCAAAGAGAGAGCTGTATCCACAGATTTATTAAAGTTGAAAATCAATTAGGAGATCTATAAGATGAGACGCTTAATAGCTATCATTGTCATAATCAGTTTTATTTTCAGTAATTTTCAGCCTGTTTGGGCCCAGTCTGCCGAAGGCTTTAATGTTAATCAGCTTCCAGTGCCTGGTGCCATGGTGTCACCTTCCCAAAACTTTGTGCCTGTTTTGTTAAAAGGGTTGGTGATCCATCCTAATCAGCCGTTTAACTTTGACTTCATTGTAGATTCAGGTAACGATTCTTCCGATCAAACTAATATCCAAGAACAGTCTCAACGCATGATCCGATATTTTTTAACTGCATTGACCATCCCTTCAGGGGATCTTTGGGTCAATCTTTCTCCTTATGAAAAGGACCGCATTATTACGAATGAATTGGGCCAGACCGATATGGGTCGCGATATGTTGACTCAAGATTATGTTTTAAAGCAATTAACAGCTTCCTTAATATATCCTGAGAAAGATTTAGGCAAAGAATTTTGGAGCAGGGTCTATAAGAAAGTAGAGGAGAAAACAGGCAACACCAATGTCCCTGTGAATACCTTTAATAAAGTCTGGATCGTTCCCAATGGGGCTAATGTGTTTGAGCATGGCAATGCCGTCTACGTAACCAAGGCCAGTCTTAAGGTCATGCTTGAAGAAGATTATCTATCTTTAACAAAACATAATGGGATCACATCTGTCAATAAGCCTCAAATTGATACAACACATTCCATCGGCAATCAAGTTGTCAGGGATATTATTTTGCCTGAGATTGAGAAGGAAGTTAACGAGGGGCAGAATTTTGCCTTGCTTCGTCAGGTTTATTATGCTGCCATATTAGCCAAGTGGTACCGCGCAGAGATTCAGAAGACCATTTTGGGACAAGTCTATCTTGATAAAAAGAAGATCTCTGGTATCGATCTTGCTGACAATACGATCAAAGAACAGATCTATCAGCGGTATATCCGGGCGTATAAAAAAGGTGTATTCAACTTTATTAAGGAGGACTCTGATAATCTTACCGGTCAGATTGTTCCTCGTAAGTATTTTTCAGGAGGGGAGTTTTTAAATCAGGCGTTAATTAGCTTCAGAAAAGTTGATAAAGCATCCGTAGCGACAGTAGGGAAAGATTTTGCTATTTCATTAAAAGTCGTCCCCGAAGGCGCTGACAATGCGATGATAGATGGAAATAATGTGCTTTGGGAAAATAACGCAACTGACAGGATTAGCAATAATGTCGGGCTTAATGCGGTTCGTCATAAATTACAGCAGATGAGCATTCTTGAATTTAATCAATGGCTATTTTCTCAAGGGCTTAAGCTTGTGCAAATTTCAAGTAAAGAGAGCTTGGCGTTGCCAGGAGAAATGGTGTTGGAAAATGGTACTGTAGAAATAATGGATGCTAGGAAGAATGAATCTTATGGTAATCCATTTGCAGCTATTCATGATGGAGGGCTTTTTGAAAAAAATGGGAGGCATTTTAGGATAGAAAAAATAGACGAGAAATTAGAAATATCAAAAGATGTTAGTCCGATCCTTCATCAGGTGGTGTTGATTCAGAGAGATGAAAATGAGCTTATGCTTCAATTTTTTAGAAAAGGAACAAATAATTTTTCTGCATGGAGGGGAAAGCTGGCTTCCATAGGTCTTCGGTATGAAGAAAATCTAGGATCTATTAATGGGATTGTAGATGTTTTTTATAATGGAAGAATTATCAGAATGAACGCTTATAATTTGCAAGGAATTCTAAGTCAAAAAAAGCAAATAATTTATAAGATTTCCGGAACGCCAAGGGAAAGTACAGATTTTATTTCAGAAATTCATAATAAACTAATCGGTCATTTTATAATGGAAGATGCTGTGTCAATGTCGCCCATAGAAAAAAGTAAATACAATTTACCGGAATCTTTCGAAGTAACAAGAACAATGTCGTTTAGGGGGGTTAATTTCTTAATAGCGGGTCAACCATCACGTAGCCCTTGTGTAATAGTTTATGAAATAGAAAATGATGGGACTCTTATCCAATTGACGGATAAATTACCAATACTGGACTATAATTTTAAGGAAGATAATTATCTCCATTTCAGCCCAGATCAAAGGGTTCTTTATGTGAACACAGTCGAGCTAACTGAAATGGATGCAAATGGATTGGGAGGGCGAGTTATAGGGGCAGGAATTTGTGCGGTGGATCTTTCACAAAAAGAGGTACTTTTTAATTTTAATTACTATCATAACAGAGAAATGCTTAAAGTGTCGCCCAATGGAAACGTTGTAGAATTCTCACACGAATCTTTAGGTGGTCGTGAAATGAATTGGGGGCCCAGTCAATTGAGGATTTTTTATTCGTATCATGCAGATACTGGAATATTATATGCAAGCCGGGAATATGAAGATTGGAAGAATTTTAAGGTTGGAGATGTTGATCGGCTGGCTCTAGAACTAAGTAAAATATTTAATAATCAAGCTGCTTTTGATAGATCTTATGGATCTTTTGATACCAGGTATTTTATTTTACCTGAATCCTTTATTCGCGAGTCATGGGGAATCGGGAGTTATAGATCTGGGGATTGGTGGGTTTGTAAGAATAAGGAGCATGATGGAAGACCAATTATTAGAAATCTACCTAGTGAAAAGTATTTGTTTGGACTAAAAAATGTGTATGTAGGGCCAGTTGATACAACAATACGAAAGCAGCAATCTCAATTAATTGAGGGAATTATTCAACTGTTGCAGACAATAAAAGAAATATTAGTCAATGACTATGGCTATGAAGTTGCTAACCCGGCAGCATCGGCCAAGGTTATTAAACCAGATAGTGCCCAGATTACGAATGGTGGTATCGACCTTAATCAAATCAATATCAACCGCACTGGACAGAGAGTTAATTTGCAATTTGATGCGGCTCAGATGAGCGAAATAACAAGACCCAATTTTTCTGGATTTAGGATCATCGTTAATTCATTAACTCAAATCCAAAATCCATTGTCCTTAATGGGGGTTAGTGTTTTAAAATAGTAGGAGGTAAGAGATATCTGCGAGGTGTTTGCAGATATTTCCAAATTTCTCCAACATGCTATAACGTATATTATAACATGTTGACAAAATGAGGATTTCTATCCATAATAACCTTTAGAAAGGTCGTTTTTAAGGCCTTAGTCGAGTAGACGTTTATTTCAACGCCCCTCACAGAACCGTACGTGCGATTTTCTCGCATACGGCTCTTCAATAGGTTGTCTTGCATAGCTTATACGGAATATAAAACTTATGTACGATTCTTGGCTTTGGCAATGGGAACTTCTCAAGGTATTTCTGGAACCCTTCCCAGTTCATGGATGACTTTTGACTGCGACGATTGAGCCATTTATATACCAGTTTCCTGACTTTCCAGAAGTATATTCCGATACTACGGCTATTATCACTAACGCCATAGTAGGGGTAAACCCAACAGTTGCCTCCTGTAGTGCCATTTGGACGCAACCTACACATTTTCAATATGTTACAGAGCACAAAATTTAGTAATTTACAACCTTCCTATACGCTGCAATAGCTACTCCAGGTAAGCTTCTGGCATAAATCGTCGTCGTGGATATGTCAGAATGCCCTAAAAGCATCTGTAAATGGGCAATATCAACACCCGCATTCAATAAATACGTTGCATGTGAGTGTCTAAAGATATGTGGCGTGACCGGAGGATTGAATGCACAGTATTCAGATACCTCTTTACAGATCTTTTGAATATACCTGGTGCTGTATTCATGACCCCAAGAACTCAAGAATAAAGGCCCTTTGGAACGGTTCTTGACATGTTCCTTAAGATCATCCGCCAAAGCGTGGGAAATAGGCACTACACGCTGTTTACCGCCCTTGGCAAAGCGCACCAAGATGACTGCTTTCTCAAAGGAAACATCTTGAACTTCTAAGCTAACCAATTCGGATACCCGAACCATGGATTCATATAGCGTTCTTAAAATCAATACCCGCGGTGGACTGTTTTTTCTTAGTTTCTGACGGGTTATCTTATCTGAACCGTCGATGGCACGGTCAATTTCCTCTTGATATCGGAATTTAAAAAGCTTTTGGCGGATTGCCTTGGCCTTGGAATCCTTGGAACGTTTTTTCACATCATAGGACCCAAAAACAGCATGAAAACGCTCAGGATTTAACTCGGATTCCTTTAGAAAACGGAGATATTCTTTTAATCCTTCAAATTTATATGGAGATTTAGTCATGAATGTATTATAGGGAAGCCCAAAGTGGTGTTAAAATAAATGTTCGTAGTTTGTGTATTTTGCGAACTTTTACATAAGATGTTCCTTCAAAATCCTCCATCAGCCATACTCAACAATGTAATCACTATAGGTATACTAAAAGTCAAAGACAAAAGAACTCTTTCTCTTAATGTTGTTTTAGGTATTACAATTAAAAGACCAATCCCAATAACTAATGAAGCAAGAATAAATAACCAATAAATTCCCCAAGCAATTCCCCACTTAAGAGGATTTATTACTTTGCTTAAAAAATAAATTAACAAAAGTGCCAGTTGAATGATTGCATATAAATTGTAAGTTGTTTTCAGCTTAGAATTTATTTCATGTTTTAAAGGTTTAAACATCGTGATGAAACCGACTATAAAACCGATAATAATCATACTTATTGTCAGAAAAATACCAACCTGACTAAGAATATTGACATACATACACTGCATTTCTGCTTGCTTACGGTCCTCAAAGCTGCCTTCATGGTCGCCAAAAGAACTTTTCACATTTGCGCGTTCAAAATAGGCGTCAGTATATTTAGGATTCAAAGCAATTGCCTGATTGAGGCCGACAAGAGCCCCCTTCCAATCACCCTGATGCTCTTTTACAATAGCCTGATTATAATGATCTTCTGCTGTCTGGGCATTAACAGGAACTGTTCCAAATAAAACAGCTATAAAAACGAACATCATTATTCTGATACAATAAATCTTCATTTTTATTTCCCCCCTGAGGAAGCGATTATTATTTAATCATCCCTACAGAATGCTGTCCGGTTTTACAATCTACTTTAACAATTTGACCACCTGTGAACCTTGCAAACTGTTTATTAGGGAGAAATTGTACTGCCCAATATCCGTCATCAGTATTTACTAAAGCATCTGAAGTGTGAGCATAATTACCTGTTTGCAAAGTTACTTCAATATCATCTCCATCGATATTTAATTTTATTCCTCTGGAAGACATTTCGTCGAGGATAGCTTTCTTAGCAATATTTATCGCTTCAACGTTGCTTATTTTTGTTTCAGGCCGGTGTTCTGTTGCAAAGCATATGCCAGAAAGAATAAAATAAAGAATAGCTATTAAATATAAATCCTTTCTCATTTTAACCTTCCCTTTCTGGTTAATCCCAAATAGCGGTAAGGCTGATGCTACCCCGTCCTTCCCGTTCGGATATTACCCATTTTATTTGTCCATGCCCGATAATTTAAAAATGAATTACATTCCAGAAGCAAACCATATTCCTAATAAAAGTAGAACGAGCAAAAGAATTATTGCCCCCCATGGTGATTTTACCTGTACAACGAAACCCTTATCTTTTGCATAATATATGCCTGCTATTACAATCAGGCATAAACCTACTATAAAAAGCAAAGGATTTACAAAACAAAAAATACTTGCAATCGAAATTAAAATTCCAACAAGACCATAAATGATACTTTTTTTATTTAACGGTTTATTCATAGTTTATTTTTCCCGTTCAGTTCTACAACCTAACACCATCGAGTCTTTAGGCATCATTTTTAATTATCTCTACCAGATGCTTTTTTTAACGTATCAATGTACCATGGGTCAATATTAATTCCTGATTGTTCTACTTTATGTATATCTGCCCATGCTTTATCGAATTCTTTTAAAGATGAATAACACATAGCTCTTTCTAAATAAGCCTGTCTGTCAGCAGGGTTTACTTCTATCGCTTTATTGTAATCAGAAAGTGCTTTTGTCTCATTGCTTGTATCGGCTTGCCCCATCCATTTATGAAGTGTTTCAAGAATTCCATTGTCTTTCTTTTCATATAAAGTTCCTCGATAGTAATAGGAATTTGCATGATCAGGATTTAATTCAATCTCCTTATCAAAATCAGACATAGCTTTAGTAAAATCACCCATTTTTCTGTAGTAAAAAATGCCCCGATGATAATATGCCTCCGAATAATTAGGGTCTATTCCAATTGCTTTATTAAAATCAGCAAGAGCTTGCGCATTGTCGTTCTGTACGGCTCCTCGATACATATAAGCTTTCGCGGATCTCGGGTCCAATTCTATGGCTTTATTAAAATCGGACATAGCTTGTGTCCAATTTAAATCATTTTCATAATGATCAATCCCCTTCTTCAAATAATCTTCTGCTGTTTGCGCATTAACTGGAACAGTTGCAAATAAAACAGCAATAAAAACGAACATCATTATTCTGATACAATAAATTTTCATTTTTATTCCTCCCTGAGGAATGCCATTTACTACCGAAGAAGATGAAAATTACTAAAATAAATTATAAGTATCAAAACTACCCCTGCCCCGAACAACATTATCAGTTGTTTTATAAATATTGCTCGTTGATCTCTCTGATAAGCCTGTAAATCAAAACCTACACTCGATTCAATAATGCTTCGTAAGAATTTATGCCTTTCTTTACCTTCAAAGCGTGTGGTCAATAAAGTTATAAAATGAATAAATAATATGAATATCAGTAAGGGAACTAATCCGGCTCCTGGTTCATGATGAACAATCCCTAAGACAATACATAGAACAATACCTGCCAAAAATGTCCCAAACGTCATAATCAATTGCCATGCTTCAATCATGGTATTAAATTTAATCGCTTGGTCATCAATGTTAATTAATGTAAATATCCTGTAACCCCTGCCTCTACCTTGCTGAGATCTTTTCATTATCTTGAAGCCTTCTTCATTTAGAGTTCCTACATAAGGCTTTCCATTATTGTTTTTGAATCTTAAATTGAGGAGATCTTCAAAATGATCATCGGTGTCAACGACCTGAAGGAGTTTGGAAATAATTTCTTGTTTGTTAAGTCCTGAACTCAAAGTTTCTTTATAAGAGTAAATATCTTCAATTGACATAGTACTTCTCCCTTAATTAAAACCATTTTCTTGCATAATCTTATGCATCACTGGTCTAATTATTTTATAACGAGAACTTTCTAGATAACTTAATCCATCAGCTGTAATTTTTGATTGATAAGAAATATTTTTTTGATCTTTAAGAAACGCATCAATTTGGTTATAGGCATACGCAAATCGATCATAATTTTCTTCCCAAAGATCAACATCAGCACCATCGATCATGTGTAATCTATAATTAAGGACAAGTTCCCAACTGCTCCGGTTTTGTTGCATGTAACAGGCCACATTGATCATTCTTATGTCTTGCCATAAATATTGCTTTTGTGAAAGAAACGATTGTTTGGTTATTCCTTGAGAAGTTACATAAAAATAGTTCATTGCACCTGCAACGCTCAAAGGAAATGTTAATAGGGTTACCACAATCCCTGCTTTAAATAATAAATTATTAGCTTCTTTAAAAGACGTCCCTTTATGTCCTTTGGCTTCACGATCAAGGATTTCTCTAGCCGGACGAATAGTAAAAGCAATACAGTTAGCTATGATGAACCCCCAAGGAACTGCTGCGAACATGAGAGAAACATATTTAAAAATGCTCCCCACCCTCGTATTGCCAAAAAGAATAACATCTTTAGGAATTTGGAGATTTTGAATAAAGATCACGCCCTGGAGAAGTAAAAAGTATGCTCCTATCATTCCAGCAATCGCAAATGGAATAAGAAGGAGATTCCATGGACTTTTACGTCTTTGGGCACGGCCCCTTGCCTCTTCAAAATAATTATTTACACTCATGATTACCTCGTATCATTTTTCATATTCAAATAACCAATTGGACGGCCCTTCCTCAATTTAGTGGACGTTTTTAATGAATAGGAATTGTGCTCTTATTAAACGCCTTTACACAAAATTCATATAAATCAACGGATTTGAAGAATGCAATATTTTTTTCCATATATTGAATATAACCATTCCCTGTCTTGGCCACGAAAATACTAATCCCTTGTGAATCAAATGAAGATCCGTTCGCAAGCCAGATATAATATTCAGAGGGTTCGGGTACTCCTTTGATAACGGCTACTTTTCTAGTCTTATATAACAAGATAGAAACATCTCGGTTGATATTTTTTGTAATACTATTATTCCTAATCATACCAATGGGAGGCCTTAATTCATTGGTAAAACCTTTACTACTTAAGACATCATAAATACTTTTTTCTCCATCGGCAAAAGCCTTAAAATTGCCTAAGAAAACCATACATAAAATAACCATTAAAAAGAAATTTAAACCTTGGTTATACATTTTAAGATTCTCCTTCATCCAACTCAGCTTCAATAGCTTCTATGCTTGGGAGCGACAGCGCAAGCTCCTTTGGTAAACTCTGGGTAATCCTATACTCGCTAACACCAATGGGTTTGTTTATATCCTTTAGAGCATATTCGACAACCGTTTTATTCTTGGATTTACAAATCAACATGCCGACCGTTGGTTTATCTTGGGCCGTCTTTAGGATGCCATCTACAGCAGACACATAAAAATTGAGCTTTCCTGCGAATTCTGGTTTAAATTTTACAGCCTTTAATTCTACGACGACATAACAATGTAAGCGCACATGGTAAAACAGCAAATCGATCGCATACTCTTTCCTCCAATATTAATCCGGTATTGACGACCTATGAAAGAAAAGCCTGATCCTAATTCTATTAAGAATTTTGTCATATGCGTCATCAAAGCATCTTCTAGGTCCCTTTCATCATGTTTTTCTCTAAGGGTGAGGAAATCAAAATTATATGGATCTTTAAGTGTCTGGCGGGCTAAATCAGATTGTGGACTTGGCAGAGTTACCTTAAAATTCGTCAAGGCCTTCCCCTGCCCTTTAAAAAGATTCTTTTCAATATGGTGGGTCAAAACCGCACGGGACCAGCCATTTTCAATAGTTTTTTGAACATAAAAAATAGCTTCTTTTGAACTCCGGGATTTGTTGATGATAGCTAAATTGTGACCCCATGGAATTTGTGTAATTAGTGCAACAGCCTGTTGCACTAATTGGGCATCACGGCTGTAAAATAAATACCACTTTTGAATATACATCAGATTCCGGCGGGAAAAACCTTTCATGTCTGGAAATTCATCCATAAGATCACGGCTAAGTCTATCGATCAGCTTCTCACCCCATAAGCTTGTTTCCTGTTTCTTGACAATATCCGCTCCAAGTTCCCAATAGAAATTCAGCATAGCAACATTTACTTGAACCGCTGCTTTCAGCTGAGCGGAACGGATCTTGTTCTTAAGCTCACGAATCCAATCTACATATTGCTCATCTATTTTCATAACGTTCCCCATATTGAACTGCTTCAATTAGTTATTCTAATTGAGCATATTATAAAGGAGAAATAAAAAAGTTGTCAATATGAAAGTTCGCAGTTTTAAAATCTTGCGAACTCTTAACTTATAATTTAAAATTATTGCTCTCTTGGGATATAGCAGTTCTTAGTTATGCTCGTCAACCTACACCCTAATCAGGAGGCCAAATGAAACCAACAATCACAACTACCGAAGAAGACTGGATCATATCACCGGAAGATTTAAAACACGTTATGAACAAAAATCGTGATAACCGACTTATTTTTGCCTTGTTGCTTTTGTTTTATAGAATTTACTATCGTTTTCCTTCTGCCCCTTCTGAATTTCATCCCAAAACCATTGACATGGTAGCCCAGCAAATCGATGGTGTACCTGTTCCCAAAGGTGATTTTTTTGAAGGTGCAATCAGAACATGGCGACGCCATTGTACTGAGATCCGCCAAATAACAGGTTTTCGTGAAGCAACAAATGCTGACGCTGATATGCTTATTCAGTGGCTTCAGAAGAATGCGGCTATAGTAAACCATAAACCCCAACAACTTATTTTAAATCTTGAAGAACGTTGCCGTCAGCTTCAAATAGAACTTCCTTCCCCCACCCGCCTAGATACTATGGTGCGTACCGTTACCTTTACTCGGGATGAAGATTTATATTCCAAAACATATGCAAGGCTAAAACAATCTGTAAAAGATCAACTGGATTTATTATTACAGCCTGATAAAAGAGATGCTGATAATCAAACTAATGAAATAATCCCAGCAATACTTATGCGTTTACGCAGCGATCCGGGACGTGTAAGCCTAGATTCCGGGTTACAAGAATTAAATAAGCTCAAAATGATCCGTAGAATCGAATTACCGGCGGATTTATTTGTTGACGTGTCTGAATATGAACTTGAACGCTATCAGCAGCACGTTATGGTCGAATCCCCCTATGAGCTGCGTCGGCATTCACCAGCCACAAGATTAACATGGCTAGCCGCTTTTGTTTATTTACGTGGGCGCACAATCACCGATAATTTGGTCGAACTTTTAATTGATACAATTTATCAAATTGAGTCACGGGCAGAACGCAGGGCTGATCGTAAATTGTTAGCAAGCTGGAAACATGTGGCGAATAAGGAAGCAATTCTTTATAAAATCGCCTCTATCGCAATTGACTGGCCTAAAAAAACTATAGAAGACGCTATTTACCCTATTGTTGGTTTAAAAACCCTTGAAAATATTGTCAGAGAATTAAGCATTGTAGCTAATCAAGATGGCGTTGTCCGAGATGGAATCCGCAATTCCTATAAAAGCCATTATAGACGGATAATACCTTTGATTCTTCAACTCTTAGAGTTTCGTTCTAATAATGAGCTCTACCACCCTATCATTCAAGCTATTGATTTAATCAAAAAGTATGCTGATACCAAAATCCATACCTTCCCTGCTCACGAAGAAGTTCCCATTGATGGCGTTGTAAAGAAACATTGGAGAAAAGCTATCTTCGATAAAGATAATCCAGGGCAAATTAACAGGATCACTTATGAAATTTGTGTGCTTGAAGCTTTACGCAACCAACTCAGATGTAGGCAAATCTGGGTCGTTGGCGCGGATAGGTATCGTAATCCCGACGAAGATCTGCCTGCTGATTTTGAAATAAAGCGTAAAGAATATTATGAAGCATTGAAATTGCCTCTTAGTGCTGATGAGTACATAAAGAATTTAAAGAATGAACTGCACATAGCTTTAACTAAATTTGATTCAGGATTACCCAAAAATCCAAAAGTTAAAATACTCAATAAATCTGGTGGCTGGATTTGCCTTACACCTTTTGACCCACAAAAAGAGCCAGAAAATCTAAGTTCCCTTAAAGAAGAAATAACAGCGACCTGGCCAATGACAAGCTTACTTGATGTCATTAAAGAAACAGATCTGCGTTTGAATTTTACTGAAGTTTTTAAAAGCCTAACCTCATATACATCAATGGAACGTGCTATTTTACAACCACGGCTATTGTTATGCCTTCATGGCCTTGGCACCAATACCGGATTAACGCGCATGGTGGGCCCTGAATCTGGAATAACCTACAAGGATTTAGCCTATGCCAGGAAAAGATATTTCAGTGTTGATGCCTTACGCCAAGCCAATGCCATTGTCGTCAATGGCACCCTGGCTATCCGTAATGAAGCAATCTGGGGTGAAGGCAGCACCACCTGCGCATCAGATTCCAAGCACTTTAAAGCATATGATCAAAATTTAATGAGCAAATACTCCATCCGCCATGGTGGCCGTGGTGTTATGATTTATTGGCATGTTGAAAAGAAATCTCTTTGTATTCACTCTCAACTAAAATCACCATCATCGTCAGAAGTCTCATCAATGATTGAAGGAGTACTTCGTCACCTTACCGACATTGAAATCTTAAAGCAATTTGTTGATTCACATGGCCAGAGCATAGTTGGTTTTGCATTTTGTAAACTTTTAAATTTTTCACTATTTCCCCGCCTTAAACCAATACACTCACAAAAATTATATCGACCAGATAGCGGACAGCCTAGAGCCTATAAAAATCTTCAGCTTGTACTAACAAAACCTATCGAATGGGAATTAATCAAGCAACAATATGATCAGATGGTTAAATATGTCACAGCATTACGCCTGGGAACAGCAGATACGGAATCCATTATGCGACGTTTTACCCGCAACAATGTTCAGCATCCAACTTATAAAGCATTTATGGAGCTAGGACGGGCCGTTAAAACGATTTATCTGTGCAATTATCTACACAGCGAACCCTTACGCCGTGAAATTCATGAAGGGCTTAATGTCATTGAACAATGGAATGGTGCTACTGATTTTGTTTTATACGCCCGTCGTGGTGAGCTTGTAAGCAATCGACATGAGGATCATGAGATAAGCATGTTGTCCCTTCAGTTACTGCAAAACTGTATGATCTACATTAACACCCTTATGCTTCAAACGGTATTAGATAAGCCACATTGGCAAGGACGGCTAAATCAACGAGACTTAGGAGCCTTAACTCCCCTGATTTGGGAACATATTAATCCGTATGGGCGGTTTGAACTTGATATGAACACACGAATACCACTTATTTAGGCTAAGAATATCAAAAATATCTAAAATTGTGTGTTGTAAGTTATTACAGGTAGGACGTTTGTGTCCAAATGGCACTACAGGAGGCAACTGTTGGGTTTACCCC
>Ga0302280_1001705_pt1 | contig 17731 bp, 15 predicted proteins | sample III_Fen_E1_1_FD_198771 | JGI IMG/M metagenome (GOLD analysis project Ga0302280, IMG submission 198771) | Peat permafrost microbial communities from Stordalen Mire near Abisko, Sweden - III_Fen_E1_1 | ecosystem: Environmental > Terrestrial > Soil > Wetlands > Permafrost | place: Sweden: Abisko... | reverse complement strand
GTCCAGGAGCTCCGGTAGGTCCAGTACTTCCACTACCAGTACCACCACCACTAGGTCCAGTTGGTCCAGGAGCTCCGGTAGGTCCAGTACTTCCACTACCAGTTCCACCACCACTAGGTCCAGTAGGTCCAGGAGCACCAGTAGGCCCAGTAGTTACATTGCCAATAGGTCCAGTAGGTCCAGTTGGACCATTACCACCGGGACTTGCAGAACCTGGTGAACCTTGAGCTCCGACGGAACCAACTGAACCTTGAGCTCCGACTGAACCAACTGAACCTTGAGCTCCGACTGAACCAACTGAACCTTGAGCTCCATTAAATCCTATAGGACCAGCCATACCTTGAAAACCAGATGGACCAATTGATCCTTGTGCTCCAATTACACCAGGTTGACCAATAGTTCCTTGTGCGCCTGAAACACCAGGTGCACCTTGACCTCCTGATTGTCCAATAGAACCTTGAGCACCAGAAGGACCAGGTTGACCATTAGTACCTTGAACACCAATAGCGCCTGAAGATCCTTGAGATCCGTTCATGCCAGCACTACCATTAGATCCATCTTTCCCAGCAGTGCCATTGGTACCATTAGTACCAGGATTTCCAGCTGGTCCCATAGAACCATTAGTACCAGGAGGACCAGCAAGTCCAGGTATTCCATTATTTCCAGCATTTCCTTGAGCTCCAATTGGTCCGATTGGTCCAACAGGTCCAATTGGACCAATAGAACCAGGTAATCCAACAGAGCCAACTGGACCAATTGGACCAATAGTTCCAAAACCAATAGGACCAGGAGGACCAGGAGGTCCAATTTGACCAGGTGATCCATAAGGTCCTACCGCACCAGGTTGACCAGGTTGACCATCTAATCCAGGTTGACCATGAAAATGTTTAAATGATTCAGTCATATCTATATAATAATATAAAAATATATATTTTGTATTATTGTATTTATAAATTACAAAACTTGCGTTATTTGTAAAACTCCAAATACGTTTGGAGTACCACCAGTTCTACCACCAGTAAATCCTGCACCTAAATTAGTAGATACTGATCCCGTAGTTGTGTTTTCAATATAATGTTGTGCTTGTATTATGATACCACTGGGAGGCATGGAACCTACAGTGATAAATCCATGCATATGTGATCTAGTTTGTGAAGGATTTGCAAAAGCATTAGATTTTTCGATTGTACCAATAATTAAATCTGATGAAAATACTGACATACTATCCACAAACGTAATATTACATCTATGGAAATTACAATCAAATCCAGGTGCCGATCCAATAACACTATAAGTACCTGGTAATAATATAATATTATTTGGAGCATTTAATGTTACATTAGTACCTGTATTATTACCAATATATTGAATTGTATCAAAAGCTCTTGTATTATATGCATTAGCTACAAGTCCTGAAGAACCACCATCACCTGCACTAACTTGTGAAATAATCCATTGACTATTTACAGCTGATCCGGTTGGTCCTTGAGATCCAATTGGACCAATTGTTCCTGTAGGTCCGGTACTACCAATACCAGTAGGTCCAGTACTACCAATACCAGTAGGTCCAGTACTACCAATACCAGTAGGTCCAGTCGGGCCTGTACTTCCTGAACCAGTTGGTCCAGTACTTCCACTACCAGTACCACCTCCACTACTTGGTCCAGTCGGACCAGGAGCTCCAGTTGGTCCAGTGGATCCAATACCAGTAGGACCGGTACTTCCACTACCTGTACCACCTCCTGCAGGTCCAGTTGGTCCAGTTGAACCAGGTGCACCTACAGGACCTCCTCCTGGACCTGTAGGACCAATAGATCCAATACCTGTAGGACCAGTAGATCCCATACCTGTAGGACCAGTAGGTCCCGTAAAACCAGTTCCTCCACTACTGGAAGGTCCTGTAGGACCAGAAGATCCTGTAGGTCCAGTATATCCAGTTCCACCGCCGCTACCACCACCAGAAGCACCAGTAGGTCCTTGTGGTCCTGGTGGTCCTGGACTTCCGGAGCCTGTTCCACTACCGCTACCAGGTGGTCCAACAGGTCCTACAGGTCCAACCAGTCCTGGAGATCCTTGAGAACCCATAGTACCCATTGTACCATTAGTCCCGGGAAGACCATCAGTACCAGGAGTACCATTGGTACCAGGAGTTCCCGCAGTACCATTAGTACCAGCAGGGCCAATAGCTCCAGGTGGACCAGCTGCACCAGCTGCACCAGCTGCACCATCATAACCATTAGCACCAGGAACACCTTGAGGTCCAACAGGACCTTGAGGTCCAATACCACCAGCAGGTCCCATAACTCCAGGAGTACCAGCAATACCTTGAATACCTTGATCGCCTTGAGAGCCATTAGATCCTTGACTACCTTGTGCGCCATTAATACCTGCTGAACCTTGAGATCCAGATGCTCCTGGAGAACCTTGAGATCCATTTTGACCAATACCACTTGGCCCAGGTAAACCCATAGGACCAATCGGACCTGGAGCTCCATCTCTACCATTCATACCACCATTACCAGCTGGACCTGGTGGACCTGGAGCACCATTTTGTGCATTTAATCCTGGATTACCCATTGATCCCATTGGACCAATTAATCCAGGAGTTCCAGTAGTTCCAGGAGGTCCAGCAGGTCCTGGTGAACCCGGTGAACCTTGAGAACCAGGTGATCCCATTAGTCCAACTGATCCATCAGTTCCATTTGTACCATTAATACCGTCTTTACCAGAAGTTCCATCATTACCGGCTTGACCATTCGGTCCAGGTGATCCAGGAGGACCTTGACCTCCATCACTTCCTGAAGAACCTTGAGCTCCAGGATTACCATTACTACCAGGAGGCCCAACCGGACCGGCAGATCCAGCGGGTCCGGCAGGTCCCATAGGTCCAATAGGTCCAGCATTTCCAGGAGGTCCTTGAGGCCCAGAATTTCCATTACCAGAATTACCTCCATTACTAGAACTATTACCAGGAAGACCAGGAGGGCCAGGATTACCAATTTGCCCAGGAGGACCATAAGGACCTGGAGGACCAAAAGCTCCTGGAACACCATTTACTCCCGGTCGACCAGGTTCTCCTTTTTGACCAACCCCAGGAAATCCCTGAGGTCCAGGAGGTCCGTGTAAATAAGGATCAAAAAAATTACTCATTATATAATAATACAAAAGAAAATATATGAATTTTAATTAAACATATGTATTATATTACAATATTGTATATAATACATATATTAAATTTTAAAAATGTTTAAAATTGTATAAACTTCGTTATTATTTTCATTATCATTTGTAGGTTGTCCAAAAACATCACCTTTACCATTTGTAGTAAGATTTTGAAAGTAATGTCTAACAGTTATTGTTGTAGGGGTTTGTCCGTCAGCAACAGTATATACACCACTAAAATGGGATCTAGTTTGTATAGCATTTGCAGCAGTTGCAGACATATTAGAAGAAACTTCTGAACTACCAACGAATGCAGTTCCTCCACCACCACCATCTGGTAATGTATATTGAACTTTAGTTTTATGTTGTCCACAATCATATCCTGGAGTAGATCCTACAATTAAATAAGTTCCTTCTTCATTTAAAAATATTCCAGTATTATCTGGACTATTTGGAGTTTGTAATGTAATATCATTGGCATGAATATCATTCCCAAAATATACTATATTATTTACAATTCTATAATTCTGATAATTACCAGCCACTGCTGGTGTACCTAAATCAGCATCTGTTTTATTTACAGGTTGTTGATCAGTAATAACCCATTGATTCGAACCTCCAAATGGATTTCCTTCATCATCAGAACCTCCAGAAGCCCCTTGTGCGCCTTGTGCTCCATCACGACCATTATTTCCCTGATTACCTTGTGACCCATTAGATCCTTGTAGACCCATTGGGCCTGTATCACCAGGATCTCCTTTTGGTCCAGCTTCTCCAGCAACACCTGCAACACCAGCAACCCCAGCAACCCCAGCAACTCCAGGTTCTCCAGGAACTCCTGGTTCTCCAGCAGCACCAGCGACCCCAGCCACACCAGCAACCCCCGCAACACCAGGTTCACCAGAAGTACCAGGTGATCCAGCCGACCCAGGTGTACCAGGAGTACCACTACTACCAGGAGTACCAGCAGGACCTCCTGGACCAGGAGGACCAGGTTCGCCAGGATCTCCTTTGGCTCCAGGAGGTCCAGCTTGACCATTTTGTCCATTTTGTCCATCCATACCTGGAGTACCTGGTGAACCTGCTGGACCCGGCGGACCTGCGCCACCTGGATCTCCAACAGTTCCAGGTGGTCCAGAAATACCAGCAACTCCTGGAGTTCCTGGAGTACCCGCGGTTCCAGGAGGACCCGCTGGTCCAGGAGCACCGTCTTCGCCATCTTCACCATTTTGACCATTTTGACCAGGTGTACCAGGTGTACCATCTGATCCAGAACTTCCATCACTTCCAGAAGTCCCAGATGGACCAGGATCTCCTTTAGTACCGGCAGGTCCATCAGAACCAGGAGTACCAGGAGTACCAGCAACACCATTAGGTCCTGCAGGTCCAGGAGTACCATTTTGACCAGGATTTCCGGGAGTCCCATTCGCACCAGGACTGCCATCTTTACCATCTGCCCCAGAAGGTCCAGGTGAACCGGGTGGACCAGCTGGACCAGAATCGCCTTTAGCTCCAGCCGGTCCAGCACTACCAGGGGGACCTGCCGAACCTGCAATACCAGGAAATCCAGGAGATCCAGAAGGTCCAGGCATTCCTACTGGTCCAACAGATCCTGCAGGACCAACTTGACCTTTTTGGCCAATAGGTCCTTGGGGTCCAAGAGGTCCAGGATTTCCAATTTGTCCAGGATGACCAATAGGACCAGGAGTACCTTGAGGTCCAGAAGGTCCATATTCACCAATTTGACCAGGAGGTCCAATACGTCCTTCATGTCCAGGACGACCAGTTTGTCCCGGTGGACCTGGTAAGCCAGGAGGTCCGATACATATTCGATCACGATCATTAAAATCACTATTAAATGAGGACATACTAACTATATATATAAAATAGAAAAAGTTTATATATAATTTACGAAACTTCGAATACTGTTAAAACAGTATAAATTTCTGGTTCACCACTTATTCCAATCGCTTGACCGAAATCTTGATTGTTATTACTTAATGCAATATAATGTTGTATAGTTATTGTATTGGGACCACTAATAGTACCAAAAAAATGCGATCTTGATTGTGATTTATCAACTGCAGTAGAAGTATTAGTAGTAGATTCCGTAGAACCAAAAAATAATGTAGTAGAACCAGAAACTACTTTAGCTCTATGTGATCCGACATTATAAGCAGGAGCACTTCCAATTAAAATATAATTATGTCCAGTAGCAAAAACTAATTGATTTGAAGAAATTTGTACATCAGTACTTGCAGCACTTCCCTGAAATCCTATTTGATTTAAATTTCTTACTACATATGAACCTGCACTTCCCAAACCACCATTAGTACCACTTGTTTGTTGTTCCCAAATTTGCCATTGTCCTAATGCTCCTACAGCTCCTTGCGAACCTTGCGAACCAGTAAAACCACTACCTCCAGTTCCACCACCACTAGGTCCTGTAGATCCTTGAGGACCAGTAGTTCCAGTAGTTCCATTTGATCCGGCTGGACCTTGAGATCCAGGTGCACCAATTTGACCTACCGGACCAATAGAACCAACTGGTCCAGGAGGTCCCATTAATCCGATACCAGGTGGTCCTACAACACCTGGTGGTCCAGGTTGACCAGGTTGACCACCAGCACCGGGAGCTCCAGCTATACCAGGTTGTCCATTTTCTCCGAATTTTCCAGGAAAACCATGATGACCGATGGGTCCTTGTGGTCCAGGTGGTCCAGGAGGTCCTTGAAAAGCAACTGGATTACCAGTTAAAATAAATGTGGTCATATATATAATAACAGCAGAAAAGTTTAAATAAACGAATAAAAAATAATTGAAATAATATAATATATAAGTATGAATGAAAAAGAAAAGAAAAATAATAATATAAAAATTATACCATGGGAAGAAATAAAAACAAAATTCATTCGCACATCCAACAAATCAAAAAATATTACAAAAAATATCTTCATTTATGATATTAATTATCATACAAGAACCCATGCCCAATTCCTATTACTCCAAACACCAAAATTATATTTACCATTTGGTGTAAGTAAAACATATGAAAATGATGAAAGAAATCAATTACATCTTTCCTTTCAAGATCAAAATAAAGAATTCATAGATATAATTAATAATATAGATAAGTATTTTATTGAATGTTATCCAGATTATCAACTAATGAATAGTATAAAACAAAATGAAGATAAGTTTTATCCACCATATTTAAAAGTTAAAATACCCAATATCACAAAAGGATTTCAAGTTTATGATGTATTTAATAATTCCCAAAAATTAGAATATTTAGTACCAGGTACTTGGTTAACAAGTCTCATTTATCTTAAACATCTATGGATAAATGAACAAGATAATATAATGGGTTTAGGTTGGTATATACTTCAAACTAAAGCAAAAATACCCATACCAATATTAGATCATTGTATAATAAATGATGATTGGGAAAATGAAACTCTCTGCGCAATTTGTTATTCCAAAATTCTTAAACAACCTCTAAATTCTTCCCCCGAAATCTTACCAATACCAGAAGGATATGAAAATTATATACATATGTTAAAATTAGGTATACCTTTATTAGCAGTAATACAAAAATGTCAAATGGATGGAATGGATCCAGAAGTATTACATAAACATAAACGAGGATATAGTAAATCAAATAATAATAATAATCCTCCATTACCCCCACCTTTACCTAAATTTAATAATCAAACAAAAGAAAATACAATAATCAAAAGAATTAAAATCAGCGATGATGAATTATTACAAAGTCGATCAAGATTAGGAAAATCAACAAGAATAATTATAAAAAAACAAGAAAAAATAGATCCTCGAGTACCTAGTTTAGACATGATTCTTAAAAGTATGAAAAAACTTAAAAAATTTAAAGAAATCAAAGAAGAAACTAAAATCAAAGAAGAAACTAAAATCAAAGAAGAAAATAACTTAAAAGAAAAATTGAAAGAAGATAAAATCGTCGAATAAAATATGTATGACCTATAATTTTTTACCGACACAAAAATTATGGTTTGAACAAAATCTTCACCAATTGATAACCTTAAGAGGTTTTCCACATTATGACGGATGTGATAAATGTCAAAAAAATTCATGTTATTATTGTGATAAAGAAAAACAAACTGTAAAACATTATATGAAATTACGAACAATAAAAAAACATCGCGCAAAATATGAACCTGTAATGAATGCAATTAAACGTTATAATCACTTAAATTTATTGAAGAGAAAATATGATAAAGTCTTATATGAATTACAGTTAGTTCCACCAATGAAGAGTGGCTTATTTTCTGGTGGAATTTTATATAATATATCAAAAGACTCATTTGAACAAAATAATCTAAGTCATGAAAATACACAATTTATAAAACCTAGCAATAATTAGTAAGATTATTTACAAAAAATTGATTGAAATAGGTTATAATTAAGAAAATAATAAAATGTTTACACAGAAACTTAATGATTTAATAATTAAACAAATATCCGATAAAAGACAAATAGGTGTTCAATTATCTATATATCAAAATGAAAAAGAATTATTATCTGAATCTTTTGGAACTTCAGATAATACAAATCAATTATCAAACAATAATTTATTTTTATCATTTTCGGTGACTAAAGGTATATTTGCATTATTACTCCATATATTAGTAGATAAAGATATGATTAAATATGATGATTATATTAGTAAATATTGGCCAAAATTTTCAAAGAATGGTAAGAATAAAATAACACTTCGGCAAATTCTAACACATCAAGCAGGATTACATAGAATGCCATATCCATTTGAAGCAAAACATTTATTAGATGAACCTTATATGTTAAATTATATTGAAGAAATGAGTCCAGCCTATGAACCTGGTACAAGAACAACATATTGTTCAATAACTTTCAATTGGATTATTATTGGAATACTTAATGGTCTGATGTTAGATCCTAGAGAAACATTTCAAAAATATATAGTAGATCAATTTGAAATCCAAGATGATGTATTTATTGGATTACCATTTAATGAATTAGTTATTTCAAGAAGTGTTAAAATGGATATTGATGTGCCAAAATCGGATGAATCATCGGAAACATATAAAGCATCATCGTCGGAACTATGGCAATTTTATAATGATTCAAGAGTCAAACATATGTTTTTACCAGCATGTAATGGATATTTTACGGCAAAAGCATTAGCAAAAATATATGGTATATTGGCAAATGATGGAGTATATAATAATAAACAGATAATAAATGTAGCATGTATAAATCAAATGAGAACATGTCAAATTGATATAGTAGATGATGTTATAGGAATAGCAATAAAAAAAGGAATGGGATTTTTCTTAAATTTAGGTTATATCGAGAATTCATTTGGTCATGGAGGAATTAGTGGATCTATTGCATTTGCTGATCCATCTAGAAAATTAGGTATAGCCATCTTAATAAATAAGATGAATTTTGATTATACATATGATCCTATTAAGGAAATATGTGATCTTATAATATCAATTTATGATTCAAACAAATAATCGAAAATTTTTGAAATCTAATTATAAAAAATGCAAAAACAACAATTCCCTACATGTAATCTATGTGGTAATTCAAAATGGTCACAAAAATGTTATTATTGTTGGAATGATCCAAGATTAGTAAAATATTATATGAGATCGGTAACACTAAAAAAAACATCGCGCAAAATATGATAAAGTAATGCATGCAATTAAACGTTATAATCAAATAAATTTATTGAAAAGAAAATTTGACAAAGTATTATTGGAATTACAATTTTTCCCACCAATGAAAAATGGATTCTCTGGTGGAATTTTTTATAATCAATCCAAAAACTCATTTTATGATAATAAACTATTATTACTACAATAAGTTATCCGGAATATTACCAGTAGTAGTATGAATACTGTAATTATATTTAATATTGTCATTGATTGTCATTTTAGTAGAAGTTATTGGAGTATTAGTAAACGATAATCTGAGAAATTTTCTATAAATATTGGTTTCACCAATTAACTCAGCCGCTCTATGAACATTATAACAATGCATCAAAACTAAATCACCGTCATCAAAAGAATAAACATTAGCATGATCAACTTGTCTGGAAAGAAAATTAAAAACATTATGAATAGACGGATCTAATCCGGTAATATCAAAATGCTGAGTACAAAATTGAGTGGGTAATACATTGGACCAAATGAATTGAAAATCTCCAGGTTTTTTAATATTTACCTCTAGTCCTTGAAAACCATCTATATGCCATCCAGGTAATCTTAGAGTTTTATTAGGTTCTACTAAACCTTGATCTATTGTTAGATACCAATATCTATTATGAATAGGTAATTGTTTTTCTTTGGCTGATATAATACATGATTCAAGAAACTTCAAAACATCATGATTTGTAATAGAAGATAATACTGGTTCAGAATCAGTATTATTTTTAATCATTAAATGATTAACACGATAATCAGAAGGTAAATTGACATCTTTGAAATTTGTTATTCTTTTGGGTTTAGTATTAGCATAAATTTCAATATTTTTAATAGAAAAAATTAAATTATACGGATCAATCATTATAAATATAATAATATATTATTTTCATTCAAAATTACTTAAATGAAAATAACGAAAACAAAGTAATATTATAAGAAACAAAGTAATATTATAAGAGAAATAATGTAAATTTAAAAGTCAATTACTGGACCACAATAATAAATCCACCAATCTTTAATTAAATCAGATCCATGTTTTTTAATTTGATCTTTGACATAATTTTCTAAAAGACTACTTCCAGAAACATGAGTTTTAAGTTCGCCATTAGTAGGAACATTATAATCTTCAAGAAACTTAATGAATTTATGGAATTCATCTTTTTCATCTTGAAGTAATTTATATAAACTACCCCATTTTGTCGTAAATTCAATAAAATCTTCTTTTTCAACATCATAAAATTTATTAAAAATATCAAATATCAGACCATAAAATTCTTCTGTTGAAATTATATTATAAGGATATTGTTTATCTGATGTTTTTTTTATTAATAAATTTAAATCCGTATTATGTTTATTTTTTGGAACATTTTCATAAAAATTAACCTTATCTTGAATTAATTGATCTTTGGCCTTTTCTTTAATTAATTGATATTCTTCTTCTGCTGTCAATATGATATTATTTTTAGGTTCGGAGATTACTTTATTTTCATCTTTTTGGGGTAGTGAGACCTCTGGGTGAGCCGATGGCGAGACCTCTGGGTGAACCGGTGGCGATACCTCTGGGTGAACCGGTGGCGAGAACTCTGGGTGAACCGGTGGTGAGACCTCTGGGTGAACCGGTGGTAGAGGATCAAGTGCAGATAAAGTTACATTTTTTTTATAATTTTTAGCTTGTATTTCCATTTCAATTAAATACTTCAAAAATTCTTGTTTTTCAACTTGAGTAATAGACTCAGCATTAACAAGTTTTTGATAATGAATTTTAAGAAAATCGTTAATTTCTGGAAAAGTTGCAGTAAATGCATCGTTTACTCCATGTGAACAATTTTTAATATCTAAATGCCATGTAAAAGGAATAAATGTTAAAACAATATTTCTAGAATATTGTGTACCATCAGTTATTTTTTTTGCTCTTACATCGGGAAAATATAATTTTACATTTTCTAGTTGTATACTACGATCATACGTATTAAAAAACAATTGATGTTGATTACATGAGAAGCTAAAATACCTATTGTTGGGTTTATAATCATAAATAACATCTTTTGATTCTAAAAGATAGAATAAAATAGCTTTAATATCATTTGTATCATGAAGTAAAAAGGACATTTAAAATTCTTTTTAAAAATGATATATATTTTAAATAAATCAAAAATTTGAAAACAAAGAATATTGAAAACCCCTATTATTTAGCTATTGATGGAACATAAATGATTAATTAAATTATAAAATTGTGTTTCTGTGGTACATTCTTGAATAATTAAAGTATCATGACATAATGAACGTAAAAAATTGTTTTTATTGGGAAATTCTGGAATATCGATAAGAATTTTATAGAATAAGTTTTGGATATCTGGTATATCAAATCCGCTATGTAATAAAGTTTTTGTTTTTCTATAAGCTTCAATATTATTACAATTAATACATGCATCAGCAATCGATTTAATAACACTAATTTCTGGAATACCTAAAATTGAATAAAATTTATCTGGTGTAGTTCTACCTAATAATTGAAGTAAATTAACGGCTGTTCGAATATCTCCATCAGCATTTAAATTAATTAATTCTATTAATTCATTAGTTAAACTAATACCTTCAATTACACAAATATGATTCAAAATATCATTAATTTCGCTAATATCTAATCTTTGTAATTTAAGAATAGTGCAACGACTTTGTAATGCGTGAATAATTTGACTATAATCTTGAGTAACAAATACAAAACGTACTCGATTACTATTTAATTCAATAATTCGTCTGAGTGCCATTTGTGCTTCAGCCGACATTTGATGAAATTCATAAATGACTACCATTTTAAGAATATCATGAGGTAAATTAGTTGTACATTTCATAAAATCAGTAATATTAGCACAATTAAAATTCTTTTGTTTATTTTTGACTGATTGTTTTTCAGAAACAACATCTTTACTACGACTAAGACTACCATAAATTTCTAATAAACCTTGTTTTAAATAGTTTTCTCCACCTAAATATTCCTTTACTAACAATTTAACTAATAATGATTTACCAACACCATGAGGACCTGTAATAATCAAATTAGGAATATTTTTAGCTTCAACAAAACTATTTAATGTTTGAACTACCCCTTGATTGCCTTTAAATTCTAATAAATTTTTAGGAGCATGTTTAACTACATATAAATATTCAGCATGATCTTTATTTGGATTAGATCGTAAATACATGCCTTTTTAAAATATAAAAATAATATAAATAATATAAATTATTTTTAATTCAATTTTATTTTACAAATATTATCAATTTAAAATATAAACCATAAGTTAATCCTCAAATCAATATAAATATATTAATATTTGAAGACTATATCAATTTTATTTAGGACTGCATGAATATTATTTAAAATAACATCAAGATCGTCATCAACATTGATTTTAAAAATTGGTATACGACAATTATTATTATTAAAGGCCCATTCGAATGAGTAATGCAATCGTTTAAACTCTTCTTCTGAATAGTTATATATAACTAGTTGATTATTATGAGACATTTGTTTCATACGATTAAAGACATTTTCGAAAGTACCATAGAAATAAATAATAACATCGGGTGGAGTATATAACAAATAATAGTATTTCATAAATATATCATATTCAGCTTTATTTAACCAACCTTGATGTAAAAGAAATTCGATATATACTTTTTTCAGAGAATATAATGAATCATAAAGAATTTTTTTTGTTTTAGTGGGTTTATTGACTACTGTAGTGGTAGTTGTTATAAGTAAATTATTAGAGGAAAATGTTTTTTTTTCGGGAGATTCATTTAAAATATCATCTTCGTCTAAATTATTTAGATCTGTAATTTCATCAGAATATTCTGAATCAGAAATATCTGAATTATCTTCATCATAATCTTTAAAATCACTGTTAATTAATGGTTGTTCTGTATGAATATTTAAAAATAAATCGGATTGTTGATAGAATGACATTAATCGATTAAGTTCATATGCTAAACTATATTTAGTAGGATCAGATAGAAAACGTTGATGCCATTCTGAATCAAAACTGGATTGAAAAGTCAAACCAAAACGTTTATTTATAGCTGAAAAAATTTCATGTTTACGACAGCCAGGTAATCCATCAAAAGATATTTTCATTTGTTATTTATATATAAATAATAAATATAATCAAAATAAATCTTTGAGTACTAGAAATATTTAAATTTAAAAAATTGAAAATAATAAATATAATATAAATAAAATGCAATTAGGTATAATCTATGATGAGCGAATGAAAGATCATATAGGTTCAGAAAGTCATCCGGAAAGTCCAAAAAGAATAGAAGTTATTTATGATGCATTTGAAAAAGCTGGTATAATAGCTAAAGCTAAGATTATCCCGGCTAGAGAAGTAACTCAGGAGGAATTATTACGATGTCATACAGAACAATATCTTAAAAAAATTAAAAATCAGATGTATCATACTACATTAAATAATGGAGATATGTTTACTAGTTCTGGTACTTATTTAGCAGCTAAATTATCAGCTGGTTCCTGTATTGAATTAGCTGATGCTATTTTAAAAGGAACAATTATGAGGGGATTTGCTATTGTGCGACCACCAAGTCATCATGCTCATATATCAAGTTGTGGTGGATTTTGTTTTTATAATGGAACGATGTTGGCTGCGGTACATTTAGCTGATAGAGGAAAGAAGGTTTATATAGTTGATTTTGATTTACATCGGAATGATGGTACTACAAATATTATGAACTCATCATTGCATAAAAATAATATGATGATTAATTGTTTTTCAATTCATCGATGGGATAATGGTCTTTTTTATCCAGGCGGACAAGAAGGAATTAGTGGTATAGATAAGTCTGGTCGAATGGTACAAGTAGGTTATAATGGTCAACAAGGTACTTATTATTATTTGCAAGCATTTGAAATGCATTTAATGCCACATTTGAAAGCATTTGCACCAGATGTAATTATCGTATCAGCTGGATTTGATGCTGCTTTAGGAGATCCAATGGAAGGAGGATGTGTAACACCGAATGGTTATAAAGAAATGACAAAAATGATGTTGAGTGTATGTCCTAGAATAGGAATGATGTTGGAAGGAGGGTATGGTTTAGAATCTACACCAAAATCAGCAGTAGCTTGTTTACAAGCTTTATTAGAAATATAATTATAAAATCAAAGAAACTATGATTTATAATTATATAAATATCTTTGTAAGTATTAGAATTTATTGTTATCAATAATAAAGAAAGGCATGTTTTAAAAAAACAAAGAATTTAAAAACCAAAGAATTCTAGTGTCCATGTTTTGGTTTAGGTAAACCAAAATCTTTCTCAATTGCACGTCGCGGTGGAAATGATAAAGGTACCAAATCACTCATGCAGCTCGACCTTTTACAGCTATCACATTGGGTATTATGATATTTTGGATGGCATACACTACAGAACGCTGAACTAAATGGATTACAATCCAGTGTATTGTTACAATCCATGTTGTAACAACAATGTGTACCATTTTTGGCCATCCGAATTTAATTTGTAACAAATCGCACATATTTAGATGATATGTCAAAAGAGAATAATTATGAATCAATTTTGGTAACTCCATGATAAAATCCATGATGATATGAATATAAATATAAAAAGCTTTGAATTAATTTAATCTCTTTTGGTTGTATAAGTTCTTGGATTTTATCTAAGAGTTTTTATTACAAGATAGAAAAATTGTTAACTCCATGATAAAATCAATGATTGATTTTAAAGAAAATTTAAATATAAAAGCTTTTAGTTTTTAGTATCTCTTTTTGGTTGTATAAGTTCATGGATTTTATCTACTAGATAAAATCAATAATTGATTTCTAAGAAAATTTAAATATTAAAAGCTTTTATCATGGAGTTAACAATTTTTTTCTATCTTGTAATAAAAATTGTTAACTCCATGATAAAATCAATGATTGATTTCTAAGAAAAATTAAATATTAAAAGCTTTTAGTTTTTTAGTATCTCTTTTTGGTTGTATAAGTTCTTTGAATTTTTTACTTTCTTTATCAACTGGTTTCTTATATGTAGAATTAGTTCCACTAAATATTTTTTTACCTAATAAAAAAATCCGATCATTTTCATCAGGTTCTCTCTCATCACTATCTAAATTAATTTTAGATACAAAGACATCATCTTTCAATCTAACTCCTTTAAGTTTATTAGCTTGAACTAATCGATTTTGGGATAATTCAGTTAATTTTTCTTCAAGATTTTCAAAAGAATCTAAGAGATATTCAATAGCTTCAATATATGCTAAATCATTTATTTCCTGTAAATATTCTTTGAGATTTTCAATAACTTCTTGTTTTGTTAATTTTTTTTTAGGATCTATTTTGCATAAAATTTCAATAGCTAAATTAATGCATTGTTTACTTATTACTGGCTTCTTGTTAATTACTTTGTTTTCAACTTGATCTAATGACTTTGTAATTTTAATTACTTTTATACTCGCATTTTTATTGTTTTCTTTTACTTGATCATCTTCTTGATCATTATATTGATCATTATTTTCATCATCATTTTCATCATTATCTTCTTCATCATTATTAATATTTTCTTCATTAATGTCATTATTATTAATTAATGCATTTTGAATATTATCTGTAGTAGATTCGATATCTACTATTTTATTTTCTTTAATTTTATCTTTGTCTTTATTTTTGTCTTTGGTAATAGTTTTATTTTTAACTTTGTTGGCAGCAGTTTTAATAAAATATTGTCTACCGCGTTTGACCATATATAAAAACTATAGCTTAAGTTTTTATATATTAACCCGCAAATTTATCTTTATTTTTTAATATAAATATTAATAGCATGAGAGGCCATACGTTGTAAATTGTCATCAGTATATTCATTTATGTAATTATCTATTTTTTCAATTTCAAAGACTATTTTATTATCTAAATTTTCAATATGATTATTATCTAAATTTTCATTATTTTCTATTTCATTATTTTCTATTTCATTATTTTCTTTTTCTAATTTTTGTTCTGGTACTGGTTCTAATTCTGGTTCAGGATCTTGTTGATTAATTTCTATTTCTTCATCATCTGTACTTAAACTACTATCATCATTATGTTTATCATAATTTTCATCGATCTGATTACTATCATTATCATCTGGTTTATGGATTGTATCTGGTATATGGATTGTATCTGGTATATGGATTGTATCTGGTATATGGATTGTATGGGATGTATCTGGTATATGGGATGTATCTTTAGGAAGATCTGTTTTAATGGTAGTAATTTTGGATTTTTGTAATTTTGAAAATCGTTCGGTTACAATATCTTTGAGAGTAGGATCCATTTTTACTCGTTTATCTTGTAATAAACGTGGACAAATATAGTTAAGTTGCTGTTCAGGTTTGTGTAAATTAAATCGTTTCATGTGATTAAGAATACCTTTTTCATCATAATTTCTATAACTGCGAATGTATCCACCTTTAAAAAAGGTAATACCGGTAATATAAAGTTCTTTGATATCGAAACGAAGTAGATCAAGAATGGTCATAGTACCGGTATTAGCTAATTTAAAAACTTTCCAAAGGGTAAGAAAAAAAGCTTTGTCAGTATAACAATAATTTTCAAAACGATTTTTTGATTTTTGATAGAAATCAATACAGTCTTTTTTTGTACGAAGTTTAACAGATCCAATTTTATCAATTGGTGGATATGCTCCAACTACAAATTTAACTTCATTTTTAATTAATACTGATAACGAAATATTTCCACCACAATCATCAGCTGGATTCATACAATTATAAAGAATATCAGTTCTTGTACCTATATCAGGACTTAATTCATTAGAGACTGGTAAAGCTTTGTTTAAACGAACGACAACATCATAACTATCAATTAATGCACCTTGTTTAGTACCTAAAATGCTTGAAGCTGGGCCAACAAGTGCAACTCTTTTATTAGAAAGATAATTAGAAAGTTTTTTACGAATTTTACGATTATGTAAGTCCATATATTTTATTTATAAGAGTTTTTTTTAGAACTATGTCACGTAATTTAAAAATTTAATTCTAGGTTTATATTGTAGTAGGAATCTTTGTTCCAAAATTTTTAAAATCCTACTACATTAAGAATTATCATTATTAAATAATATATCATATATAAATCATATAAATCATTTAAAAAAATATTAAAATATATATTAAATTATTAAATTATTAAATTACAACATTTAACATTTAACATATATCAAAAATCAAGATGATCAAGATCAGATAAAAGATAAGGTCATTGATCAATGATCATATATTAAAATTAAATTATTTAAATTATTAAAATTATTAAAATTATTATTGTTTTTTATTAGATTTATAAAATTTTTTTCACATATTAAAATCTATATATAAGAATTATTAAAACAAGATTAATTTACTTAATATAAATTAGTATTTTAGATTTAGTTAATAATCTATAAATTTCTAATAGTAAATTTAATCAAGTCTTTAATTTATTAGTAATAATACAATATATAAGAATTATAAGTATAAAATTATAATGAAACACATAAAATTTCAAATCTTTAAAATTAAAACACATAAAGAAAGTGTAATAACATGATAAAGTGTCCCACAATTACATGATAAAACATCAATAGCATAAAGACCCTGATGACGAACATATACGACGAGAACGACGAGAACGACGAGAACGACGAGAACGACGAGAACGACGAGAACGACGAGAACGACGAGAACTAGAAAATGAAGAAAATGAAGAAAATGAAGAAAATGAAGAAAATGAAGAAAATGAAGAAAATGAAGAAAATGAAGAAAATGA
>Ga0302280_1001703_pt1 | contig 17755 bp, 19 predicted proteins | sample III_Fen_E1_1_FD_198771 | JGI IMG/M metagenome (GOLD analysis project Ga0302280, IMG submission 198771) | Peat permafrost microbial communities from Stordalen Mire near Abisko, Sweden - III_Fen_E1_1 | ecosystem: Environmental > Terrestrial > Soil > Wetlands > Permafrost | place: Sweden: Abisko... | reverse complement strand
ATATCATCGGTCAGATCGCCAATCCTACCGATCCGATCGTCACTATGATTGATCCGACACAGCTCCGTGCCGTGGCTCATCTCGACGAAGACAAAGGTCTCTCAAGCGTGCAAGTTGGCGATCATGCCACCTTCACCGTGGACGCTTTCGGCAGTAAAGACTATCAGGGTATCGTTGATGAAATAAGTCCAACCGCCCGCGAGAATGACGTCGTCTTCAATATTTCTGATCAACGCCAGACGCAGGAATTTGATGTCAAGGTCCGCTTTGACACCGCTGCATATTCTGAATTATCGAATGGCATGTCGGCGAAAATAACTATTTACAAGAATTAGTTTTTATTCTCCTTTATAAAAAAAATATGAAACACCAAAACACTTCAGAATATACTTTTGAGGAACACGGATAAATTTCTGCTGAAATTTTCCTCGTGCTCGCGCCGTCGCGCTCACAAGTTTCCTCAAAAGCATATTCTGAAGTGTTTCCATCCTCTCATATTATTTCAATACAATGGAAGAAAAACCTCATTTAAAATGGTTAATATTGGCAACCGTCATTATCGGGACTTTTCTTGGTAGGCTTGATCAGACAATTGTTAATTTGGCATTACCGAAAATTATCAATGACTTCGGTATTACCGTCTCATCTGCCGGATGGATAGCTACAGCGTACATCATTGCGAATGCCATCTTTGTGCCGATATGGGGTAAACTCGGTGACACCATCGGCCGAAAAAAAGTCTATATTCTTGGTTTTCTTATTTTCATTTTCGGTTCAGTCCTCGCCGGACTCGCATGGAACCTGACGTCCATGCTCGTCTTCCGCGTCATTCAAGCCATCGCCGCTTCAGCCGACTACCCCACCGCTATGGCCATTCTCGCCGTGACCTTTACGAACGGCAAAGAACGCGCCCAAGCTCTCGGAATATGGTCATCGTCATTTGCCGCGGCGTCGGTCTTCGGACCGCTTATCGGCGGACCGCTCATTGATAATTTCGGCTGGAGATCGGTCTTCCTTGTCAACCTCCCTGTTGGTATCGTTGGCCTCACCATGGCCCTCGCGTACGTCAAAGAATCTGTTTCAACCGTGGTGTCGCATTCTTTCGACTGGTGGGGAGCTATTACACTCGGTGCCGCACTCTCAACCCTTGTCCTTGTCCTCGACCAAGGCATGGGCTGGGGTTGGACATCGGCAAACAGCATTATCTGCTATGCCCTGACTGCTATTCTCACTATGGTCTTCGTCTGGATAGAGCATCATCACGACGAGCCAATCGTTGATCTGAAATTTTTCAGAAACAGCCTTTTCGTCAACACTCTTCTCAACAACTTCATCATTTTCATGGGCCTCATGGGCAGTGTTTTCCTTATCCCCATCTTCGCTCAGACATTTCTCGGCATGACAGCCACCCAATCGGGCTACCTGTTCATCCCACTCGCTCTTTTCTTCCTTCTGTCAGCTCCCGTGGGCGGCATGCTCATCGGTCGGGTCAAACCAAGCTACGTCATCGCCGCTTCAACCTTTGTGGCAGCCATCGGCCTTTTCATGTTCGTGGGTATTGATCCGCGCTCCGGCGTCCTCGCTATCACTGTGCCGCTCTCCGTCATGGCCTTCGGTATGGGTTTCGGTATGGCCCAGCGTACGAACCTCATTGCCGTCGCCGTGCCCGTCGAAGAAATCGGCGTGGCTTCGTCTATTCTCGCTCTCGGCCGCAACATCGCCGGCGCCTTCGGCATCGCTATCTTCGGTACCATTCTCGACAATAGTGCTTCCAGCCATCTCGCCAGCATCGTCAAAAACAGTGCACTTCATCTGCCAAGTCTCGCTACACCGGCGGGCATCGCCGCATATAAAGCGGCTATCGGCCTGATGGAGCTCAAAGCCCAAGTGGATGCCTACGGCACCGTCTTTGTCACCGCCGCCAGTGTCATTCTCGTCGGGGCATTTCTGGCATTTTTTATAAAAGTAAAACGAGAGGAAATGCATGGAGGGATGCATGTGCAGGTGGAATAGATAATAATTCGTATGAAATAATTGTCGCGATCAAGCTATGTCTATGATATTGTTAGTGTATGCCCACCTTTATCGAAAACAAAAAAGTCGGCCTCAATTATGAGATTATGGAAACATACGAAAGCGGCGTGGAGCTTTTGGGTTTGGAGGTAAAGTCGCTTCGCGCTAAGCACGGCTCGCTTGCGGGCGCGTATGTCGTCGTCCGCGGCGGTGAAGCTTTCATCGTCAACGCTCACATACCTCCCTATCAGGAAAAGAACACTGCCGCCGACTATGATCCGTATCGCACCCGCAAGCTTCTTTTAAAAAAATCAGAAATCGTCACACTCAGTGCCCAGGGAAATAAAAAAGGTTTGACAATTATACCTATTTCGATGTACAGTAAAGGGCTGAAAATTAAGATAGAGATTGCAGTAGTGCGTGGCAAGAAGAAGCACGACAAGCGAGAGACGCTGAAGAAGCGGCAGACCGATCGGGACATAGCCCGACAGTGGAACACACGCTAATTTGCACTTTGAAAATCAGGTCGCACCCGCGGCCGAATAATTCAGCGAAAAGTAAAAGCTGAAGTAAACCATGGGGATGCCAGGCCTCGACACGTGGCCTACCCGTTCATGCGCAATGGAGAGCACCGTTACCTCTTAAATCTGACGGAAATCGCAACTGCAAAAAATTCAGTCGCAACGGCCAAGTCTATTTTGTCTCCATATTTTGGAGCAAACAGCTTCGCCTTCGCTTACGCGAAAGCCTAAGTGACATCCGTCTGCGTGCGTCCGCGCCGCAGTCCGGGTGATATATAGCGGACTAGGAATCGGTACTGCCTCACGCCGGCTTCCGAACCAATGAGGCTCGCCCTGCATATATTTTGTCCGTTTTGAGTATGCTGGGTCAAATCTAAAATGATCTAACCATTGTAGAAGCGTGTTCGGGAATCATGTGCACGGCGGTTCAATTCCGCCCATCTCCACATCCAATGACTTAGAAGCGTCAAAAGTCTCAAAAACCCTTAAGGGTAGCGATAGAATAGCGGTTCCAAAGCCGCTATTTTTGCTATAGGCTATGTTCTTCTCGAACACCAGTTTCAGTACAAGTCGCTTCATGGTCAAATCGCCATTTACCAGGCGGGTCAATCGCCAGAAAGTGCTCCGAAAGCCGAAGGATTTGATGCTAGCGTATCCAGGGCATGTCATGGCACTCGATACCATCGAGAAACAAAGAAATGGTAGGAGGATGTATATCTTGACTGCAATCGACATTTACACCCGTATCACATTCTCAATCGCTACGAGATCACATTCCTCAAAGACCTTTACACATTTCTTTTTCCTCATCATGGTCATGTTTCCGTATGATATTAAAAATGTCCTGACTGACAACGGTAGCGAGTTCAAAAAGTTTCTTGATCAATTGCTCACAAAGAAAGGCATCGTCCATTACCATACATATCCCAAGACACCGAAGATGAATGCTCATTGTGAGAGCTTTAACGGCACAATTCAAGAAGAATTCGTTGACTATCACGTCAACCTCCTTTTCGATGATACGACCGCATTCAATGAAAAACTGAAAGAGTATGTGGTGTTTTACAACACCAAACGAGTTCACTATGCCTTCAAGAACAAAATGGCTCCGCTTGAGGTCTTGGTGGCTTCCGAGTATTATGTATCCAAATTACCAGCGGAGTGCAAAAGTGGGTGGCCTTATTCAGCAGGTTGCGGGGTTTTGTAATTCACAGTATAATTAACGTATCGTTCGTTGTGGAACCACTTTATTATTTATATCTATTTTTTCATGAAAATATTACGCATTAGTTTAGCAGGTATATTAACATCATTGTGTCTATTTACCGTTGTTCCATCTCCCGCTCACGCCGCCTCACCCCTCATCGTCTATCCATATACGATATCATCCGGTAATCCGGGTACTTCAACAGCCACAATCACCTTTACTTCCAACATTGCTGGAACATCGAGCATAAGTTATGGTCCCACTACAGCGTATGGTACCGGTGCTTTCTCAGCCATTTCAACTACCAATCATTCCATTCCTCTCATAAGCCTTTCTCCCAACACCACATACCACTATCAAATCACTTCTTATGATGCAGCAGGTGACATAGCTACCTCTGCTGACCAAACACTCACCACCGTTGTTTCTTGTACTTACTATGTTGACTCAGTGAATGGCAGTGATGCCAATCCTGGAAATGATCCTAATCTTGCGTATCAGCATCTTGCTACTGTGCCAGCTGTGGCGAATGGTTCAACTGTTTGTCTCCGCAGAGGTTCGACATTTACTGACTCTCTTTATATCGGTGTTTCGGGAGACACAAGAAACAACGTTACAGTTGAAGACTATGGCCCTGCCAATCTTCCAAAGCCGATGATCGATGAAAGTGATGTTATTCCACCCGGTTCTTGGAGTCTTGTTGCTGGTACTTCAAACTTATATCAAGCTACCGTATCAGGTCCAGGTACCTCAACACCTTCAAAATATTTGTTCCCTTTCTATATTACTGGTCCATGGATTAATGTATGGGAATGTAAAAGTTCGCCTTGTACCCCTACAGGTTTTGGTGGTAACGATTGGTTTTTATATAATCAGACAACCCAAGCCTTAGCCAGTTCAACTCCGGGAAGCTACTATATCTCAGACATGACCCAACCAACGGTGACAATATATGTACATCCATGGGATGGAACCAATCCGATTACTAATGGATATACCTACTCATACTCACATCGTGGTCTTGGTGTCGAGACGGATGGAACAAATGACATAGTGACCAATATTGTCTCAAAAAAGAATGCTGACAATGATGGGAGCATAGTCTCATATGGTACTACGGGGACATTCAATGGTGTCGAGGCATACCAGGGAGGAAAGCATAATGTCTATTGCTCTAGTGGTTGTACAGCTAATAATAGTATTTTTTCAGATGCATACTATTATACGGGTAGTAATATGTTCGTTGAGTTTGCTGCTACTGCACTGGGTATTCCTGTCAGTTGTAATAATTGCCAATTCTATACTGGTACGAGTAGTAACGCTGCTATTTTTACGTCACATGCAAACTCAGGTTTTGACCCTGTTTCTTTTAACGGCGGCTTTGCTGTAGGTGTTGGTTCTAATTTTGGTAGCCTTGCGGGGCTGAGTTCAGCCGTGAATGTGCTTGGTTTTACTTGCTTTAATACCTACGGTTGCATTAATTCTGATGGAAATCTTGGAACAACTACAGTATTAAATAGCCAGCTTGTTAATAAAATTTTTAATGGAACACAAGATGGTTTTGTCGATGTTGTTGGCGGCTCGGCTGCAACATCTTCGGTTACCATTATAGGAAATAGCATGACGTGTTCTGGATTTCAACATGGTTCTATTAATGTCAATCAACCATATTCTCAAGTGACAGTATCATCAAGTACGTTATATAACTCAGGTGCGGGTAATAACGCACAGGGAATTTACACTAACGGTGCTACTAATAGTGTTATAACACTCTGGAATACTATTATAGATTCTATCTCAAACGCTTCATATTGGTTCTTGTCTAATCAGGCTACGTCTACAACTCAATATATTGGAGATTATAATGCATTCATCTTGCCTCATGTATCACAAGCTAGTATACTCTCCAATTATTTCAATCTCTCTTCTTGGCAAGCATCTACTGGTCAAGATCTTCACACCGTCACCAGTGGCGGAACTGCTCTTGGTAATAATACTGCCACTTCAACTGGTGCTTGTACTCCATCGAGTATGATCATGACTGGTCCGACTTCTGGCTCCGTCAACGCGTCGTCAACAAGTTTTACGTTGACACCAAATAAAACATTCACTGGTACGACAACGATTTCATTTGCTGGTACAGGAAGTGCTGGTTTGACACCGTTTGATGTTACTTGGAATAACTCTTCGTCTCCTAAGACTTTCACGATTAAGCCAACGGCTACAGGTACGATTACTGTTACACCATTCATTAACAGTGCCACCACTAGTCCCGCCTTCATCCTTGCAACTTCGAGTAGCAGTATATATGGGGCACCTCTCTCCCAGATTATGCTCAACTATCAAAGTAATTCTTACGCCCCAAGTGCTCCCTACGGTACCCCATCAGCCACAGCAGGTAACACCACAGCTACTATCTCTTGGAACGCTCCAGCTGACAACGGAGGGTCAACAGTCACTTCATATACTGTCGCTTCATCCCCAGGAGGCATAGCAACCACAACAACGGGTCAGTCAGCTACTCTCATTGGCCTCACTAACGGTACAACATACACCTTCACGGTGATTGCAACGAATGCCGTCGGAACCAGTGCCTCATCTACTTCATCAAACAGTGTCACTCCAGCAAACTATGCTTCAGTTACAACCAGTGCCGCCACAAGTATTACCACCACAGGAGCTACTCTCAATGGTTCAATCACCGCAACCAATGGTTCTAACGCTACTGACTCAGGTTTCATCTACAGCGTGAGTCCAACTCTCTCATCTGGTGTAGCTACATCATCATTAGGTGCACAAACAGGAACTACCACTCTCACTACACTACTCACCGGTCTTTCTCCTTCAACCACCTACTACTTCACCATCTATGACACAAATGTTGTCGGTACCGTCTATGGTACGACGCTTTCATTTACAACTTCTGCTGTTCCAGTCGTTATTACTCCGACTGGCACCATCTCCTCTGGCGGTGGTTCGCAAGCTTCTGCTGCTCAACTTGCATTAATACTTGCACCTGGTCCTGCTACCACTGCATATTTGAACTCTCTCCGATTGCAACAAGGATTGGCACCTCTCTCGACCACCCCTGCATCATCACCAGCTGTCAGTTCGTCTGCATTCACTTCAAACCTTGTAACAGGAGAAGTCAACTCTGAAGTAAAATCCCTCCAAATCTATCTCAATACCCATGGCTATACCATAGCAACAGAGGGTCCAGGCTCTCTAGGAAATGAAACTACCAAGTTTGGTACATTAACCAAACAAGCTCTAATGAAGTTCCAGAAAGACCACAAACTTCCATCAACTGGCTTCTTTGGGCCGATGACGAGGGGGGTCATCAACGGGTAATCTGTATTGACTCAATAGTTCCTTACAAACTTGCCTCATCTGGCAACTTCTGCCGTCTTAGCTCGATTTAGCATCGGGCTATTATTATCCTGATCATCCACCATTGGATCGGTCGTCTCACCACAGCGTGCAAACCAAGAAATGATTGATAAGTCGGGTAAAAATCCTTGGCTATTTAATGCTGAAGTGTATATCTAAAAATATAGTGAGTGGAGTTGTGGGGTAAATGTCATTACATTTCCCTTACGCAATACTTGACATAAATATGAAATAGTGCTAATTTGAAAATAGATTTAGAGAACTGACCACTACGGCACAGCTCATTAAAAACTTGCAACAAAAGGAAACGCTTGAATACAGACAATGAACTGCCCCGACTGGGCATAGAAATAAAAAAAGTCCACATTCTTTCGGAACAGAATATGCGCTGGTATTTTGGAACGCAGATTATTTCTCTAACGGGACTTATGATGCGGACATCTATCCTGGCTCTTCTTCTCATCGACATCGTCGGCTCACAAAGAGCTCCTTTCTGGATAGGACTCGTCGCATCCCTCAATCTAATCCCGGGAACGTTTCTGAGCATCTTCATTGGGTTCTTCCTGGATGTCTACGACAAGCGTCGTGTCCTTCAGATCACTGCATTTCTGGGAATACTGCAAGCGTGCGGATTCGCATACTTGGCATACAAACACCCGGATCTTCGGTCTATCCCTTTGTCCAGCATCGTATTCATCACTGCCTGTTCTGGATTGACCAACGCTGTCGATGGTTTGTGTAGAAATGCCATTATCAAAGACGCGCTTGTGAACAGGTACAATGACCGGATTGGCGCCACGATGTTCGCCTCGCTCTACACAGTCGCAATGATCGTGGGTAACGGATTAGCTGGATACTCGGTCATCTATATCGGCTATACCAATTCATTCATTCTAAACGCTCTGTCCTATATCGTTCTTATATTCGGGCTTCATATGATGAACTTTGACCACCATGTCAGAACTTACAAGAATCTGAAAGGCATGATGCTCAAGATAAAGCACGGCATGATATACACATTCAAAGACCTCGGCCTTCGGCTCTGTATTATCCTGGCGGTCGTCATCACCATCTTTGGCTACTCTTACAATGTTATCCTCCCGATCATTGCAAAAGAGATGTTCCATGGAGGACCCAAAGAATACAGTTATCTCGCGGCCACAGCAGGGGCAGGATCGCTCCTCGGATCGCTCTGTGCGATATTCTGGAGCGAGCGGCATCCGGTAAAGTTCATTGTGACGGGTACTTTCATTATCGGTCTCGCACACCTCGGATTCGTCCGGATGACAGATATACACGTAGGCTCGCTCTTCCTCTTTCTCTGCGGTTTCGGCTTCATGACTGGTTTCGCCCCAATACGTGGCGCAATCTACCATCTTGCAAAGAAGCGTAGGATTGGGATCGTTCTCGGAGTCCTCTTCACCTTCTTCTATGGAGGAATGGCGCTAAGCTCATTCGGCTCTGGCTGGCTCGCTGGACATTTCGGTTCACGCACAGTGCTCACGTGCTGTGGAATTGCCCTTATAATCACAGCATCCTCGATCCCCTTCTTGCCGGGTATCAAGGAACTCGAATACGAGGAAATTAAAAAATAACAGTCAACCAGTTTCAAAAAGACGCACGACCTTCGGGTACGGCGTTTTTCTTTTATTCTATGGCATTACTAATAAGACTATTTTATTTCTCACTAGAGCCATTCCTGTTAGGATGTAATTAAAAAAAACATCCAGACTTCTGGATGTGCGTGAAATGAAAACGATATTTATTCTGATTAATTGCCACATTCTGCTTTATCCATCGCCCGGCGAGCGGGATGAGTTTGGACGTCCAAACGTGACATCAATCTTTGCACCTCATCAGGTGCGATGTCCATAAACCTCAACATGTGAGCGACCTGAGAACGAATGGATTGGTCACCCTTGATGAGCTTGAACGCGCGTGATCTTGCTTTGCGAATCAGGCTTATGGCGGGCAACGTCTGATGCTTGAAGATCAACAGACGATTAGCGATGACTGCATCGTCGGCACGAGGTTCCGACTTGGATCGTCTTCTGACGCGCTCGAGGGCGACTTGTTCGCTGACGGCAATATGAAAGACTTTCACCGGCACCCGACACCTGACAAAAGCATGGGCTTGAACTTTAGTACGGGGGCAACCGGCAATGAAGATGTGTTTCATGCCCGCATCATACTGCCGTTGGATCTCCTGAGCCAAAGCGGTGAGAATGAGATCATCGGGTACCATTTTACCTTTGGCGCGGGAAGCCTGATGCTGTTTAAATCGAAGTCCAATCTCTGTTTGCTGAGCGATGTTCCAATCAATGACCTGACTGGTCGTGACGAGCGAGAATCCGCTGTCTTGGCCCATCAGGGTAATGATTCTTGCTTTAGTATCTTTCCCTGCCCCAGGTTCTCCGGTAATCGGATATATACAGAGCTTTCCTGCCAGATGATCGATTGTGTGTAACACGATTTTCCTTTGGTTGTAGTTGTTCAGTTTTGTATTTCTTGCTCTCAATTGAGTAAGAACTGCCGGAAATACTTTATCATTTCTTAGGATATAGTCAAGGAACATTACCAAAAAATTGACAGGACTATAAATTGGGCATAGAGTATGTTTGGCCTCAAGAGGGATTGTGAGATCACCCTCTTTTGCTCGCACGTGTCGAAGATTGTCCGCGAGGGCATTAGTACCGCATTTGTCCGCAAGAAGACCAAGTCAGATGAGTTCCTCCTCAAAAAGAAGCTGAAACAGGCCACACGCCGCAGGAGCTTTAAGCTCCGTCCTCTATGGAATGAGGAGATGACGGCACCTTCTTCTTTTTGTGTCCTGACAGATCTCACGCTTTGGCGCGAACAACAATGTTGTCGCGCCTTATTTTTTGTATAAGGTACATTTTTGGAATAATACCCATCTTTTGTATTATTGATTTTTGTAAAAGAAAGGGCCAGTGTACACATCGTACACCGGCCCACGAACGCATTTTTGCGATAAAGTAACCGGCTGTGTTTCTTATTGCTAAATCGTCATTTAACGTTTCTTCTATGGAATCTGGACGACCAAACAACGAGGCATGTGCCGGAGACACCTTAATGCCAAACGATATCTACACTGTACACTTTCGTGCTGAGGAAGCAGGAGTGAATAAATCGACCCCCAAACCTCGAAGTGTCCCTTTCGTATGGACTTGCAGTAGGGATAAGAACCCTTTCCTGTGTCTGGGGGTACTCTACTCCTCGACGGTTTTCTTGTCAACTTTTTCCAAATGAGTTATCCACAGGTTCAATTTATGAAATTAAAAGACTAACACCCGAAGTGGATGTCAATATCTAGTGAATTCTGACCAATATAAAAATATGATACAATGCTTCTATGTCAGAATATGAAAAAATAAACTAACCAAAAAATAGCACAGAGTCCGAGGATGAAATCGCGACGAGACTGAAGTCAAAACTAGAACAAAAATATGAAGAACCATTCGAACAACTAGTCCAGACGCAGGAACTTATCGCAAATTTCATTAAGCGTCTGAGAGAAAAATACCCTGACTATACATTGTACCAATTGTTCCATATCCTTGCATTCAGCGCACAAAAGCCGGACATCGCTTTTATCCATTTCGATTTCCCTGGCGAAGATTCGGTACAGACATTTATTGAGCAATTATGAGATATCTCAAGTTGATATACTATCCCTATGCCATTTAAAAAGCATCACGACGTTACCATCTATTTTTCCGAAGGATCGGTTATGTGCGACTTAACAAAAGCATTTTTCAGAAATGCGGGCATTGATTTCGATGAGATCAATGTTAGCAAGAACGAAGAAAACAAAAAAATCCTGCTCGAAATAAGCAGTGGTAATGATCTGACACCAGTCGTCGACTTCGACGGCAGAATCATCATCGGCTATCAACCAGACATCTACGACATATTAATCAAAGAGGGTGATAAAGAAAATGAGAAAGAAATCAGAAAATAATTAAACACTTTTTCGCACGATACAGAACGGCGTCATCTCGTCGGACTGACCAAGAGGGTTGTCACGGAATAATGCACCAATGAAAGATTCAGAGATGGCACGCGTCGATTTGCCAAGGGAGAAAGCTCCGCGGTAATTAGCGTCAAGTATAACGGTCTCTACACCAAGATGGGCTCGTATATCTCGTGCCGCGGCCGATGGATCGTTTGGAGCGAGCTTGGCAGAATGGGCGTATTCGAGAATAAGAAAAGACATCGGACAATCGATTGATTTTGCCCGTTTACCGCAGATATAATAGAACAAACCGCGAATACCGAAAGGCCGTGTGATAGCTGATATGGCGGCGGCAAAAAGTACCCGTACATAACCGGCTTCTTCGATAAAAAGTTGCATGGCGAGTGCCGTACCATGGCCAAAACCATGAAAATCTGTCGAACCATAATGATTACCGACGTTTCGGGCAAAAAAATGAGCGAGTCTTGTTGGTCTGATAGTACTCATGTCAACGACTCGTCCTTGGATAATGGTCAGAACCTTTTCACTAACAAAAAAGATATCGCCGGGTTTTATATATGGACTGACATATTCTTCGATGATTGGCATGAGGTCAGTATCACGGAGAGTAATAAGACGAGTCCGGACGGGTAGACGCTCATACACTACCCCATCGACATCAATGGTAAGATTCTTGCCTGGGTTAGCGATAAATTCGCCGGAAGGTGGCCGATGATATGTCGAAGCTTGATCTACTTTTTCACCCCGAAAAGCGGCAAACAATTTTCCAATCGTCGTGCGGATTGAGGCGGGATCTTCATTCAGCTTCGCCCGCGAACGGAGAAGTTCGGTTACTTCCATATATAAAATATGGGCTTCGTCCATCCTGTCTTTCTTAAATACAACTTCAATGCTAGGTACACCATCAGATGTGGCTTTGATAATCGCTCCTCCGTCTTCTCGTGGCGAATAGACGATGGTCAAACTCGTCTCATTTTTCATATCCGCATAGATCAGAGGTTTTTCCATGAATAGTTTACAATATCTATATAGCCGTTTGATTTTAACATGCGTCACCTTCCCCTGCAATTAAAATGAAAAAATAGAGAAAATAAAAACCATCCCCGATGGATGGTTAGAGTGAATCACTTCGATGATGTCGCCCCAATTGGAATGACATCGTGGGTCTTTATGACCGTGATGACATTTTTGTTGTCTACAAAAACGACGACGGGCTTCAGTTTTTTCAGTTCCGAACGTTTAATCAAGACATAAGCGACAATAATCACAATGTCACCAGGTTTGAAATGGTGGGCCGGCGGACCATTGAGACAGATGTCCCCCTTACCGGCTTTGCCTTCAAGAACATACGTCTCCCAATGGACACCATTCCGAATATTGTTAACATGCACCATTTGATATGGCTGTATACCACTCGCTTTGAGCAATAACCGATCAATAGTGATCGATCCAACGTAATTGAGATCAGCCTCCGTCACTATCGCCCTGTGAATTTTTGCCTGACATACTGTAATGAGCATAGGAAATTCTCTTTCTTTTTTTATTTCTGATACTATTTTCTATGTTGCAATGTAGCATTTATATCAATACATGTCAAATCTCGTATTCTATAGTATACTTACCTCTCATGCAATCATCCTCAACATCAGCTTCGCATACCACCTACTGGAAACTCTATACCCATGGCGAGGAGGCTTGGACTGCAATGCTTGCGGCCTGTGAAAAGGCCGAGAAAAGTATTGATCTCGAACAATTTATTTTTATAGATGATGCTATCGGTAGACAATTTATGGAAGTCTGCTCGAAGAAAGCGGCTGAAGGTGTTAAAGTTCGTTTTCTCTGGGATGCCGCGGGTAGTTTCAATTTTTTCGGATCGACGATTGTCGATAATCTAAAGAAAAAAGGCGTCGAATTGGTCTTTTTCAGAACCCTTGTCCCCGGCTTCTTCCGTCTACATAATTACCGTTCATGGTACCTGCGCAATCACCGGCGGACGCTGGTGATAGATGGGCGGATAGGCTTCACCGGCGGCATCGGCGTCTGGGAGAGAATGCGTGATTGGCGGGACACTCACGTTGAAATCGAAGGACCTGTCGTTGTCGACATGCAAGCGGCATACGATCGAATGTGGGCACGGGCTACCGGCAAACGGTACTTCAAAATCATCAAGAAAGGTACAAGGAACCACAGCGATTTTACTTATGAAACCAACAATCCCATGCCCGGCAAGCGATATATATATTATCGGCTTGTTGATGCCATTCGGGGAGCCAAGAAAAGCGTCTATATCACCACGCCGTATTTTGTCCCAACTGCTCGATTGTTCCGCATCCTGCGGTTGGCCGCCCATCGCGGCGTGGATGTACGTATTATCATACCAAAGTCGTCGGATTACCCGATTGTTGACCTAGCCGCTAGCTCATATTTCGACAAACTACTCGACGCAGGAGTAAAGATTTTCTTCTATAAAGGAGGTAATGATGTCATCATTCACTGCAAGACTGCAATTATTGATAATGAATGGTCAACGGTCGGCACCCTCAATCTCGACACTATCAGTCTGCTCTATAATTTTGAGGCTAATATCATTTCCACCAATTTACACTTTGCTGCCGAACTGTCGGATAATTTTTGGGCAGATATACGCCAGTCGGAATGGCTCGACCCAAAAAATTGGAAACGGCGGATTTTCCTGCAAAAAATACCTGAATTCATGGTGAGGTTCGTGCGAAAGTTCCTGTAAAATTAATCATCGACAAGACTGAGAATCACGAACGATTGAATTTGCACAATAGAAAAAGCTATGCTATAAATAAGGTTCGAAACAAAACTCCACAAATAAACCATTTTTTATTAATCCCTTGAGCACCTATCGCGTACGCGTCAATCATTTCATAAAGGCACCTGAGCTTCGCGTCATCACTGATGACGGGGAGAATTTGGGCGTGCTGACACTTCAGAAGGCTTTGAACGAAGCCCAAAGCCGCAGCCTCGATCTTATCGAGATTTCCCCTACTGCCACCCCGCCGGTTGCAAAAATCATGGATTATGGTAAATTTCAATATACCGAGAAAAAGAAGGAGAAAACAGCCAAATCCAAGGCTCAAACTTCCGATCTCAAGAACATTCAGGTAAAGATTGGCACCGGCGACCACGATCTCGAACTCAAGGCCAAAAAGGCCTCAGAATGGCTCAAAGAAGGCCATCGGGTCAAGATTGACCTCTTCCTCACCGGCCGTTCCAAGTACATGGATTTCAAGTTCCTCAAAGAGCGGCTTGACCGCATATTCAAGCTCGTGACGGTGGAATACCGTGTCGCCGAAGAGCCGAAAAAGGGGCCGAAAGGGCTGACGACGATTATCGAGAAGAAGTAACACTCCGGAAAAATCGGACAGTTGAAATAAATAAAAATCGGCGAAATTTAATTAAAAATCAATGAAAACAAACAAATCATATTTGAAGCGTCTCAAAGTCACGAAGAATGGCAAGATTTTGGCGCGCGCCACCGGCCAAAACCATTTCAATTCCAAAGAGAGCGGCCGAAGCCAGCTTCACAAAGCTCGCATGGGTAATTTCCCCATGAGCAATAAAGATAAGAGCCGCTTTTTGGTCAATTTATAATAATTTAAAAAAACCACCATGACACGAGTAAAAAAAGGAGTACATGCCCTCAAGACCCGCCGAAACATTCTCAAGGATGTGAAAGGTTACCGTTTCCGCCGGTCAAAGACCGAACGCGCCGCCTACGAAGCCATTTCTCATGCCGGAGCCTACGCTTTCGCCCATCGCCGTGACAAAAAAGGCGAATTCCGCCGCCTCTGGAACGTCAAGATCAACGCCGCCCTTCGCGCTATCAATCCTGAGCATTCGTACAGCAAGTTCATCGGCAAGTTGAAGAAAGCCGGTATCGCTATTGACCGAAAGGCACTGGCCAATCTCGCAGAGTTTCATCCGAAAACGTTTGAAGCGGTGGTGAAGAAGGCGGCTTAAAACCTTCAGTCCGCAACTATATCTAAGAAATCAGCTGTCCGATTTTTTCGGACAGTTGATTTGTTTATGGAAACAAAATTTTTATCAAGATTTTATTTCAGTGTGATATACTTCCGCGTCATGATAGATGAATCACATGACAATTGGAATAAATTACAGAAAGAACTGTCCGATAAGACAGACCCGATCTTCTGCAATAAAAGAGAAATCTGGTGGTGCTCCATCGGTATGAACATCGGTACAGAACTATATGGAAAAATGAACTGTTTGAACGGCCAGTATTGATCATGAAAGTCTATAACAAAGAAACAGCGTTGATTGTTCCTTTGACCAGCAAAATCAAATCTGGAAAATATTATTCCGATGTAGTATTTGGAAATGTTACATCGCGTGCCGTTCTTTCCCAAGCACGGACAATAAGCACAAAGTGATTATCAAGAAAACTTGGCAGAATTTCTAGAGAAAATTTCGCGGAAGTGAAGCAGAAGTACATCAAAAGCCTATAAAATCGAAACCCCACAATTTATGTGGGGTTTCTCGGAGCCCGAAGGCCTTATAATTTGATACTAGCATAGAGTAATATAAATTACAAACACTTCAAAGTCAGATAAAAATATGTTATAATACAAAAATGAAAATAGAAAATACAGATATTGAAGTTATCGGAAAAATTATACCACAAAAAGATGGGTACCTTTTTCCGTGGCAAAAAGGCTCTTACCGTAATGCGTGTAAGAAATCAAAAGAAGATTTTGATCAACAGAATCTAAAACCTCAAAAATTTCATGGGGATATTTTTTGGGCTTACAATGGTTTTACTTTTCAAATTCTTAACTACTACGAAATAAAATCACAACTTGAAATTCCCCATAAAATCATGAATGCTTACAACAATATTAAGAAATCAGAACATATAATAATATAAGATGACTAGAATTGAATAGAATTAATTCCTATTATTTTTTAAATAAAGCTACTACTAGTCTTACAATAATCTGATTAACAATATATGCTAGGACAATTGCTATAATTAACCCTATCCAACTTCCTGCAATAAAACCTACAATCATAAATAGTAAATCAAGAAAAATATTAAATATTATTACAAAATCTGAAACCTTTTCTTTATCCATATTGTTTTTTGTTTTTAATTATCCCCTCTCTTGTCTTATTTTAATATATTAGTAAATCAAAATTAAAAAATCATTGTTCTAATCGTAATATATTAATATTTTACAAATCATACCCCTTCCCCCGTTCCGGATACAGTGCATTCACCCCAATCTCATCCCGCAACCTCTGCGCCAAGAAAAGCGAAGCTTTCGGCTCGCCCATGACGACAAAAACCTTCTTGAGCGTATCGTGCGCCGTGGCGACGAACTCGACGAGATGATCGGAATCTTTATGCGAGGAATAGCCCATGATTTGCTCGATGCGGGCGCGCACTTCGACGGGCTGGCCGGCGATAGTGAGATGTTTGGCGCCGTCGGCGATGGTGCGACCGAGGGTGCCGAGACCTTGATAGCCAACGAGAATAAAAGTATTTTTCGGATCGGACAGGTAGACTGTCTCATGATGCAACATCCTGCCGCCAGTGGACATGCCGGAACCGGCGAGGATAATTTTCGGTGCTTTGGTATGGTCAATGTCGCGCGAAGCATCGGCAGTCAGGGTAAACTCGAGCTTGGGAAAATGAAAAATGTCGCCGCTTTGGCGGATGACGGCCTGGGTTTTGTCGTTGAAAAGGGCCGTGCTCCTTTCATAAATATCAGTCACCTTGATGGCAAGCGGCGAATCCACGAAAACCGGAATGGATGGAATGGCGCCGCTTTCGACGAGACGATTGAGCTCGTAGAGCATGACTTGCGTCCGCTCGAGCGAAAAAGCCGGAATGAGCACGGTGCCCTGGCGGGCAATGGTGTCGTTGATAATGTCCTGAAGCTTCTTGCGGCGGAGGTCTTTCGGCTCGTGATTCCTGTCGCCATAAACGCTTTCCATGACGAGATAATCGGCGCCGGTGACCGGCTCGGTGTCACGCAGAAGCGGGGTCGGCGAGTTGCCAAGGTCGCCGGTGAAGACGATTTTCTTTGAAATATTTTTCGCGGCATCTGCATGCGTGAATTCAAACATTGATGAACCAAGGATATGTCCGGCATCTTTAAGATAGACTGAGAGCCCCGACGCGAGTTCTTTCGACTCATGATACGGAATGGTTTGCCACAAAGGAAAAACTCGCCCGACGTCTTCAAGATTATAAAGCGGCGGCAGGTTCCCACGCCGAGCCTCGTGATCGAGAATACCAACAGCGTCTTCGAGAATAAGTTGCGCCAAATCGCGCGTCTCCGGCGTGGAATAAATGACGCCTTTGAAACCTTCTTTGACCAGCTTCGGAATGCGACCGACATGATCAAGATGAGCGTGAGTGATAAAAAGATAGTCAATACTGGTGACGTCATAGCCGAATGGTTCCCTGTTGACGTCTTCGGCGGTTTTTTCGCCTTGGGTAAGACCACAATCAACGAGAATCCGTAAAGGCTTGGCACCGCTGGCGCCCCCACCCGCTTCCAAAAGAAAATTGGCTCCGGTAACCGAGCCGATGCCGGAGAAAAAAGTGACGCGAAAAGGATTGTTCATACG